>ERZ1034691.689-NODE-689-length-24690-cov-53.075543_pt1 | contig 24690 bp, 11 predicted proteins | sample MGYA00520638_ERZ1034691 | MGnify/ENA primary metagenome ERZ1034691 (study PRJEB33766, sample SAMN09781763) | gut metagenome | biome: gut microbiome | host: Homo sapiens | place: Madagascar | study: EMG produced TPA metagenomics assembly of the PRJNA485056 data...
GGATTTCGGTTTTCCGATTTTCCCCACCCCTGAATTTTCGGGAAGTGTTAATGAAGTTAAAACATTAAAATAATATAGATATGACATTTGAAGAAGCAAAGAAGATATTGGAGAAGGAAGGTTTTAAGCTTGGCGGACCTGGTAAGCCTGGAGTTGTTAGTGAAGCCTTTGCAGAATACGAGGCTCCTGAGATTTGTGAAGCGATGCAGATTGTTTGTTCTGCCGGCTTTCAACTCGCCATGTTAGCTGGAGTCTTTGACGAGCGCAAGGAACGTTTGAAGAAGGAGTACGAAAAGAACACCAAGGCTCCCGATTCTGCAAAGAACTGCATCAAGGAAGATTCTGTCGTAATAAACCCTTCCCTTAAGGAATCAGCCTCCCAGTTCAACGATGCCTTGTTGGATGAGCAGGCGAAGAAGATTAAGCGTCTCGGAAAGGAGATTTCCAAGTTGAACAGCATCATCCATGACAAGAACGCTATTTTGTCTGACGTTGCAGAGGAACTTCGCCTTACAAAGATTCGTGAGAAGATTCTTGCCGAGTTAGGTCTGAAATATATTGGGGAGAATGAGAAGTTGAAGGAGGAGCTTGCCGACAAGGTTGTTGACAAGATTGATGCTCAGGCTTTGAAGAGTGCCGAGAGTGCTCTCGCTTACAAAGAGAAGGTGATTGCTGAGAAGAACGAGGTGATTGCCGACTTGACTCATGAGTTGAAGGCTAAGCACAAGAAGTATGTTTGGTATAAGGGTGCATACGATGCTGCCCAGCAGATTCTCAATACCATTGCAGATTACGCAGCCAAGCATCCTGATAAGAAATTCAGCGACCAGATGGTTGGAGAGAATCATCCTACCGAGGACAATCCCGAGGAAATCGAGATTGAAGAAGCCGTCAAGATTGTACGTAAGGCTATGAAGGAAGGTCACACGGTAACTATTGATTATAAAGATTAGCGTATGGCAGGAGTAAACAATCAAGATACACAGCAGCCGAAGAGGGCACCCATTACTATTGGTGGGTATCCTCAGGCGGCTTTGGACATGATGCGAGCCAGACACCCCGACTATGATCAGGTGATGGGTGGCGGAAATCAGGTGATGCAGGGTGCTCCTCAGGGCGGCATTCCAGCGGTGGCTAGCGTGAACGTCTTTCAGCAGGGCGGTAATGCCATGGGAAAGTTTCAGCCTCAGCCGGTACAGACAGGGGCGGCTCCAGTAACGGATTTTACCCAGATGCCGAAGCAGGAAGAGTTCGTTCCGCAGGGAAGCGGCTATGCCAGCCCAGCTTTGGGACCGGTTCAGACTCCTTACATGGGTGATGCGGCAGACAATACTCCTCAGCCTCAGACTAGTTTCGAGGGAATGAAGCAGCCTGCAGGATGGAAAAAGGACGGCACACCTAGCTATGATGCGCTTTCTTCCGCTTTGAGTGGCTATCAGACGGCACAGAGCAAGCAGGTTCCAGAGTTTCAGGCGGACCCTTCACAGAGGGATGGCGGATTCTTCGGGTGGCTCGGCAAGCTGATTCCCAAGAACAGACCGGGCATGAGGGAGGGCGAGACTCCTGATGAGTATGACCGCCGAATTACTACCAACAGGGAGAATATCGCAGCCTTTGCCGATGCCATCCGCCACATGGCTAACATCGTTAATACTTCCAAGGGTGCGCCTCTTCAGCAGTTCAACGACCCTACAGCCATGATGGAACAGGGGTATCAGAACCGCAAGGCTCAGAGACAGAGAGAGGCGGCAGCGGCTTCTGATGCGGCTTACAAGCAGGCGGAGTTCGAGCTGGAGAACCGAAAGGCACAGGCTGACAAGGTATATAAGGAGTACCTGATGGGGCTTCGTGGAGAGAATGCGCAGCTTGCAAAGGATAAGTTCGACTACCGCAGAGATAAGGATGCGGCTTCGGCTCAGTATAAGCAGGAGAAGGACCAGCGAGACTTCGAGTATAAGCAGGGACGTGACAGGGCAAAGGACGAGCAGACCAACAGAAGACTGAACATTTCACAGTATAATGCTACCCATAAGGGAAGCGGACGTGGACGATCAGGCGGCGGTGGAGGCTCTTCTGCCAAATACGTAACTTGGGATGCAGAAGGAAAACCTCATTATGCATCTAACAAGACCATGTATGAAGCCAATGAAGCTTACTACAATGGAAATACTTCTGGCAATTCATCTACTTCAAGCAGCAAGGAAGTGCTCAACAGGGATGGCTCTACTACAAGAACCACCAACAGACAAAGCGGTTCTACTGTTGCTCAGAGAGCAGGAGCGCAGAGAAGACAGAGAGAAGAAGCCAGAAAGAGGGCAGCGAAGCCTGCCGGCAAGTCGCATAACGGCTATAAGAATACAAAGAAACTTGGTTTATAAACATTAATATATAATATATGGCTGGAGATAAATTTGACCAACTTTATAATGCCTTGAAAGCCGATGGCGCAGTTACAGGAACGAGAGAACATTTCAGACAGTTCGTGTATGCGCCTGGCAAGCAGGGCTATCATAACAGAAAGCAGCTCTATGATGCGCTTCACGCCGATGGTGCTGTTTCCAGTAAATCGTATGAGGAGTTTGCGCAGCGACTCGGACTTCACGCAGTAAATCCGAAGCCTCAGCAGCAGAAGCCTCTTACCATGAAGCAGAGAGCGCAGGAAGTGGCGGCGCAGTATCAGCAGACAAAGCCTTTGAAGCAGCCAAAATATCAGCAGACAAAGCCTCTGGCTCAGAATAAGCCTCAGCAGCCTAGTACGGAAACTGCTTCTGGTACAGACTATATGCAGAACTGGCAGTTGATGCACATGCGTAGCGACCAGATGAACCCGATGCAGCAGGCTCAGGCTAGCAATATGCGCGCGCGCATGCAAAGAGCACAAGAGCAGTCTGCACGTCAGGAGCAGCAGAGAGCAACCCCTATCAGTAGAAGTAGAATAACCCCTGCTGCCAAGAACTTCAATGAGACAATGCAGCAGCTTTCTACTCCAGAGGCTAGACAGGCTAGAGCCAAGCAGCAGAGAGAGGACGATGCTAGAGCATTCGCCCAGTATGAGGTTGAGGGTAACAGGTTCGTAAGGAATGACGGTAAGACCCAAGGAATTTTGGGTAATGACTTGCTCAGTCTTGTAGATTCTTCCATGAATGAGGCGCAGGAGTTGACACGTCAGCAGTATCAGCAGAACCTTGACAAGATGGGAGGCATCTATGCGCCTCAATCGGTAAAGGAACAGGCTTTCCGTGATGCACAGACTCAGGAGCAAGTGAACCGCCAGAACGTTCTGATGAACAATCTCAGCAGCAAAATCAACGAGATTTACTCGCAGAAGGGAATGCAGCGTCATATTGCCGAGAGTGCGGAGAAACTTAACATGGGCGTGGAGGAATACGTGGACAAATATGTTACTCCAGAGATTATGAACTATGCCCAGAAGGCTCTGACGATGAGAAATCAGGAGGAGATCATGCCTCATGGTGCGCTTGACTATATTGCCAAGAACCTCAGCAACTCTATTATCGGTATGGTGGTGGCTCCTTCCGTGATGTCTAGAGATACCAGACAGAGATTGCAGGAAGGTATTGCTATTGCTGATGGTGATGCGGAAATTCAGAAGGTTGCCGGTCACAAGGATGAAACCTATCGCTCGGGCATCGGTACGAGATTTGCATCTACTGCCGTAAACATGGCTGCAGATTCTGGTCCGCTTGCCGTAATCGGTGCCGGCGCAAGTGCTGCCGTGAATACTGGAACCAGAGTTCTGACTAACGGACTGGTGAAGGCTGGCGTGATGAAGGCGGCACAGAAGCTTACCGCCCAACAGATGGCTTTCAAGGTGGCAAACATGACAACCGCACAGAAAATCATGTCTGGCTTGGGCACTAGAACGGCTACAAGTTCGCTGAATCTTGCAGGATATTCGGGTGTTACTGCCGCATTGAGTCAGGCTTCTACTGGCGATGATACTTCTTTGCAGGCTATCGCTGAAGCTGGACTGAAAGGCGCAGGGCATGGTGCTGTAACTGGTGCTATGTTCGGTGTATCTGGTGCGGTGATGTCTCCTTGGGTTTCCAAGTTCGGAATCACCGGCTTGGAAAAGAGCACTGGAGAGCGGTTGCTTCACGGAACCCAGAAGTTTGGTGCTACTGCAGCAGGTCTTGGCGTTGAGGCTGGAACCATGATGATTGCCGACAACGTGACTGGCGATAAGGATATTTCCTTCGGTACTTGGTTGGAAGATGTCGTGATGGTTGGCGCATTCAAGGCTGGCGAGCCTAGCAACTTCGTGAAGATGGGAAACATTCTGCATCATCTTACCCATAATAGCGGTGGTAATTTCGTGATTGGCAAGAATGCCAACGGTTCCCCTATCGCCGTGGATATTCGTCTGACTCCTGACGAGAAGAATGAATTGATTTCTTCTGCATCGGGCAAGAATCTGGTGGATGCTTTCGTGAAGGTGGACCGTGCATCGAAGACTGCCCCGAGAGATCCGAAATACAAAACGGCATACACGGATTTCATGAACGACCCAGACGTTTCTCAGAGCACCAAGGAGAAGGTGAACGCAGCGATGGGACTGTTCAATACCACAAGGGGCAGAAGCTACCGAAGCGTGAACGACGTGAAGAACAAGCAGATTCTTGAATACACCAAAAACGGAACGCTTCTTACACGTACATCTTATAAGAATGCCGATGAACGCCGTGCCATCCTTTACAAGCAGAAGCTTTATCGTGACAATGACGATATGCTCTCGCTGATTGGCTATTCCAAGATGAAAGATATGCACCTGACTGATGAGGACGGAAATGTTACCAGTCTGGCACTTGGCTTCCTCCGTGATAACGGATATGACACAAGCAAGGATGTTACAGACCCGAAAAACGCCCTGTTGATTGATAACTTGCGCAACCCGAAGAGTGCGCTCTATCTTGACTGGGAGAAGTATGTGGATATGTTCGGATTGTATGGCGAGCTGAAATCAGAAAACACAGAGGTTGCTGGTGGTTTCAGAAACGCATTACAGGTGATAATCGACGGCACCGGGAAAAAGTATGTTGATATTGACAAGATCATGCAAAAGGACCCGATGAAGCGTACCGATGAGGAGAATAAAATCTTCTATGGTGTGAAGCGAGCACTGGAAGATGAACTTTTCCCTAGCGGAAGACCACATGAAGACCAGTCTGCAAGCCAAGGTAAGGCGGCGGCTGAGGATAATAATCTTGGCACCGAGCAGCCGAACGGCGAAGTAGTATTGGATGAATTGAGAAATCTTCGCAATGCAGAGCAAGCTCTTGAAGCTGCCATGGAAGGAAACGATGTTTTCAAGCAGGTGTTTGAGAAATTGCACCAGCAGGGCTTGACACCGGCACAGATTTACGATGCACTCATTCAGAATGGATTGACCCAAGAAGAGTTGACCCCACTTGCCCAATATATCAATGCGAACGCTAGAGTGCAGGGTATGCAGCAGGCTACTGCTGATGCCATCGAGGAAAACGTGAAGGAGTTTACTTCTGATTGGAGCTATCACGGAACGCTGAACGGTCAGAATATGGACGGCGAGCAGGCTCTGTATGTGCAGGACAGCAACGGAAGAACCCTTCTTGTTGGTTCGGGTGATGTTGCATTCGACCAGACTACTGGCAAGGCGAAGGAAGACAGCGGCGATATGCTTGTCTGTCTGGACCCTAATACCAAGGAATTGGTTTACGTGAAGGCAGATGAGGTTACTCTGTTCCAGAATCAGCCTATCGACCAGTTTGCTGCAGAATATCGTCAGAGATTGCAGATGAAGAACTCTGAGCCTTACAATCAGGCGGCACAGGAGCAGGCGATGCAGGATGCAGCCAAGGCGCAGCAGGAAGCAGCGAACACAAGCGAAAGCACCGGGTCAGAATCACGACCACAAGATGCACCTAAAGCAGAAGTTTCTCCTGAAAATCAAGATGTTGACAAGGGACGCGAACCGGGAATTGAAAATCCGCGTCCCCAGCCTCAGCCTAGCAGAAAGTTTGCCGATGGTACAGAGGTTCCTATGACTACGGACAGCAAGGGAAGACCTACGCCTGATCATGCTAGCATGACTCCAGAGCAGAGTGCGGAGATTCTTGCTGAGGATTTCGGGGAGAATGCCGAGAAGGTGGTGGACGGACAGATTCAGAAAGCAGAGAAGGCTTTGAAGGATGCTGAGAAGATGAAGGTGGACTATACCGCCGAGCCTAACGACATCATGGAGCAGGAGGCTTTGAAGAACCAGACTATTGAAGCTGCCAAGAAGCAGTTGGACCACGCTCAGAATATCAAAAAGACTATGACCGCCAAGAAGGTGGCTGAGACCTTGGGTAAGACTGAACAGACTGAGGGCGCACATGAGGCTGGTAGCGTGGCAGGACAGAAGTTTGTGAATGCGCCTAGACTGGTGGGAAACAAGCGCACAAGAATGCTGCCTGACGGAGAAACCAAGATTAAGGGGCACTATGAGATTGTGCCGGCTGAAAGTCTTACTCCTTCACACGATGTAAACAATGGCTATAAGAAATCGGAGGGATTCCCTACCGATGCTGAGGGCAGAACCGTGAATGATCGTGACTATGAGCACGACAAGGCAGCTCAGCAGAATACGGACCAGATTGCCCGAAAGTATAATGGTATGGCTATTGAGCAGGTGCCAGTGGTATCTGACGAGGGTATCGTTTATGATGGCAACGGTAGAACCATGGCAGGACAGAAGGCGGCAAAGGAAGGCACGGATGGCGAATACATCAACGACCTTCTGGAGAATGCCGAGAACTTCGGCTTTACCAGAGAGCAGATTGAGCAGAGCGGTATCGAGCATCCTCGCCTGGTAATGGTTACGGATGAGAGATTGCCATACGATGCAGCTACCTTCGCTAAGTTCAACCGCAACGAAAAGAAGACTCAGAGCAACACAGAGCAGGCGGTGGCTAAGTCTAAGACCTTGACATCTGACGAGATAGGTGCTATCGTAGCCGAAATTGACGGAAACGGTTCACTTGATGCTTTCTTTAACAATTCCAAGGCAATAAATGACCTTATCAAGACGTTAGTAAGCAAAGGCATCATCGGACAGAACGAGGTGGCTCAGATGATGGAAAGCCCTGAACGACTTTCAGCACAGGGCAGGGAGTTCGTAAAGAACCTTCTCTTGGGTTCCATCTTCAAGCCTGAGACTATCAGAATGCTAGGCATCGACTCTACGGTGAAGAATAAGGCTATCAACGCTATCCGCTCGGTGATGGACAACATGAAGCTGGGTGAGTTCTCTCTTCGTGACGAGATAGACCAAGCTATCCAGTTGCTCTATGAGGCAAGACAGGGTGGCAATAAGGTTGATACGCTGCTGAGAACATCGGATATGTATGGTGAGGATGCAGCTAAGCGATACCCATCAATCTCTCAGATGATGGCTTTAGCCTTGGAGGGCAAGGTATCTGATTTCAGAGATTTGCTTGACGAGTACAACCGCATTGCTGCCGCTAGGAACACTGGCGAGGGCAGTATCTTTGAGGCTGCTCCTACCAGGGAAGAGTTAGTAAAAGAATTTTTGGACTTTAAGAAATGGCAAGATTATGGCACAGGACATTCAGAAAATGAAGGAGGCAATGATGTTTCAGGCGATGAAGAACCTCAACAAGAAGCATCAGGAGGAAATGAACCAGCAGAAGCAGGAACAGAACCAGAACGACCAAGAGTAGAAGAACCTGACGACTTAGTAAACAAAGAACTTGAAAGTCGTATTAAGGTTACTGACGAGGAAACCGAGACCCCATCAAAGTACGGTCCTATCATGAAGCAAAAGATTGTGATTGATGGAGACAAGGAAGTGATGAAGATAGATGAGCCTAACAAAAAGGGCGAGTACACTGGGTCTTACTATGAGTATGATGGCAAGAAGTTTGGTGATTTGAATGAGGTTACTGAGTATATTGACAGCAAGGATGAAGAAGGTCCTCTCCCACTCCTTCCAAAGGAAGAAAAGCCAGACCCTAAGTTTGACCCTATTGAGGCGGCTGCCGCTGAGTTCAAGAAGGAGCATCCTCTGACTGAGGAGGAGATCATGAAGGCTGACGTGGAAGATGTGGTGAAGGATATGGCTCTGGACTATCTGAACGGAGACGTGACAGACGATTTGCACCGTGCTATCTACGAAAGCATCTTTGCCAAGACTAGAGAACAGAAGGCTGAGCCTAAGGTTGAGACTCCAAAAGCAGAACTATCGGCTGACCCAATGGAGGGAATCAAGAATGCGGCGGAAGGATTCGAGAAGGAGAAGAAAGCCAAGGTAGAGACTGAAAAGAAGCCTCAGCAGACGGCGGACGATGCAGCAGTGGCTGCTTCCAACAAGAAGGTTAATGACCTTTGTGATATGCTTAAGAATGCCGGCAAGGACGAATTGTCTGCTTCATTCGTTGGTCTTAACTCCAAGCAGTTGGAGTTGTTGCCTAAGCTTGTTGGTGCCATGGCAGAGAATGCTTATCTGAGAATCAAGAGAGGCATGCACAATCTTGAAGACGTAGTGAAGGAAATGCGCAAGGAGTTTGAACCTGCTGCCAAGGTTTTCAAGAAGGAAGACGTGGATGCTATCTATGAGCAGATGATGAATATCCGCTATCGTGACGGCGAGCAGCGTATGAGCTTGAAGGATTGGGCTGACTACTACGAGAAGACTTCACCTAAGCATCAGGAGAATCTGGTGGGTGACTCCAAGAGTGCAGAGGAAAGAAAGATGGCTGAGAAGAAGTTTATTGATACCGTGAACATAAAGTTGGGCTTCAAACATAAGTTTAACGGTATTGTTGAGCTGAGAAAGATAGCAGAGAGAGTTGGTTTGAAGGATATTAAGGATACAGACCTTCAGGAGCTTGCTGAAACTGCTATTGTTAAGCGAGCAAGAGGTATCGCTTCTTCTGAATCTACCAACGATGCCGTGAAGTTTGAACGTATCAAGACACTCTATGAGAATCAGCCTAGCCTCAACCAGCGTGATTCTGAGCGAGTGATGAAGCAGCAGTATTCTACTCCTGCCCCTTACGCTTTCCTTGCGGATATGTATGTGAAGGGTAACGGCAAGGTGATTGAGAGTACTCTGGAGCCTAGTGCCGGTAACGGCATGCTTACCATCGGCTTGCCAATGGATAAGGTGCATGTGAACGATATTGATGCCCAGCGATTGGCGAACCTGAGAAGACAGGGCTTCAAGAACGTAACCAGTCAGGACGGAACCCAGCCTTTTGCAGACAAGGACGTTGACGTGGTGGTGACAAACCCACCATTCGGTAGTGCTACCCCAAAGGAGTATGACGGCTACAAGATTTCTTCTCTTGAAGGACAGATGGCTATCAATGCCCTGGAGAGCATGAAGGACGATGGTCGTGCTGCCATTATTATTGGCGGCAAGACGGAATACGCCAAGAACGGAAGTCTTAATCCGAAGGATAAGGCTTTCCTTGGTTATCTCTATAGCCACTATAATGTGGAGGACGTGATTAATGTGGATGGTGGTCTCTACGCCAAGCAGGGAACCAGCTACCCAACACGTATTATTTTGATAAACGGAAGACGCTTGAACGAGAATGCCTTTCCACCAGTAAAGGATAAGGCTAGAGCTGAGACCGTGAAAGATTATGACGAACTTTATAAACGAATTGAAAATGATATACTACGAGGTGAACGGATGGATTCTTCCATCGGAGGAGAAACAAGAAGTGCTCAAGCAGAACTTAATCAACAAGGCGCTGCTGGTGCTCCTAAAGAGGGAGTACGAGCAGGAGAACGAGGAGGAAGCAAATCAGATGGTGAGCGAGAGCCTGACTTATTTGACTCCACTTCCGTATCAGGAACCCATGATGACTTGGAGAATCAACGAGGAACCGAGCCAAGAGAAGATGGAAGACTTTCTGATGGAGATACTGGAACAGACAGAACAGGGACAGAGCCTTCTCAGAGCGAAGGAGCAACCGCTGAAACCAATGGACAGCGAGGAGCTGGATCAGGAGGAACTGGACGGAATGACACTCAGCCAAGTACTGATGAACCTGCCAGCACCGGGAGCGGAAGCGGACCACGGGGACAATTACAGCGGGTGGACAAATCCGTACGTGGACTAAGTACAGAGAAAGTTACCTATACCCCTAAGAGTGGAAATCCATTCACTCTGAAAGCCGTGATGCCTGCCGACCAGCAGGAGGCGGTAAACAAGAACCTTGAAAAGCTGGGCGATGCCGACCAGTTCCTGGTTGATGAACTTGGCTATAATGATAAGGACGATTTGTATTCTCATCTTGCCGCAGAGCAGGTTGACTCAGTAGCTCTTGCCTTGCAGCAGGCAAAGAAGGGCAACGCATTCATCATCGGCGATATGACTGGTATCGGTAAGGGAAGACAGGCTGCTTCACTTATCAGATACGCCAAGAAGCAGGGGCAGGTTCCTGTATATTTCACTAAGACCGCTGGCTTGTTGAGCGATGTTTATCGTGACTTGGTGGATATTGGAAGCCCAGAGCTGAGACCATTTGTATTCGGTAGTGCCAAGGAAGCTGCCATTACCGACTCAGACGGAAACGTAGTATTCTCCTTGCCATCTAAGAGTGAGGTGAAGCGAGTGCTTGACTACATCGAAAAGAACGGAAAGCTGCCAGACGAATATGACTATGTATTGACTACCTACAGTCAGGTAAGCAATGGTGTATATGAGTTTGATGAGGACGGCAACCGCAAGGAGAGAAAGCTTGCAAAGGGTAAATCATTCGGTGCTGCTGCTCTGAGCGGACAAAGAAGACGTGATGCCATCGAGAAACTGATGGATAATGCTTACCTTATCCTTGATGAAAGTCACACGGCTGGTGGAAATAGCAGTCAGGGAAACTATTTCCAGCACATTATTCAGAAGGCAAAGAACGTTACCTTCTTCTCTGCTACCTTTGCCAAACGACCAGACAATATGCCTATCTACGCTTTGCGTACTGCCATGAACGAGGGCGGTATGAAATCATCCGATTTGATTGATGCGGTGAAGCGTGGTGGTGCAACCTTGCAGGAGATCATGAGCCAGACCTTGACACAATGCGGTCAGATGATTCGCCGTGAGCGAGATATGACTGGCGTAACCATCGACTGGAAGGCGATTGATGATCCTGAGCGAGTACAGGAACAGCGAGAACAGTATGATAGTATCATCGGTTTGTTTAATGATATTATCAATTTCCAGAAGAAATATGTTTCAAGTTACGTTGATGAGCGTAATGACGAGTTGGCTGCCATCCAATCTACCATGGGTATCAAGAAGGGTACTGCTGCCCTTGGTATCAAGAACCAGCCTTTCGCAAGCAAGGCATTCAATACCGTTCAGCAGGTGCTTCTCTCCCTGAAAGCCAAGTCTGCCGCAGAGCGTGCCATCGACTACTTGAAGCAGGGAATGAAGCCTGTGATTGCGTTGAACAACACCAACGAATCGCAGACCGGCAACTTCGCACTTGGCGAGGAAATGGATGCGCCTGACTTGGGTACATCTTTGAAGAAGGGTCTGGAGGGTACACTTCGCTATACTCAGAAGGATGCCAAGGACAATAGCGAAAGCGGTTATTTTAATCTTGAAGACTTGGGCGAAGAGGCTGTTGAGGCTTATCACGAATTGGAGAAGAAGATTGAGCAGACAAGTACAGGTCTTTCTCTCTCCCCTATTGATGTTATCAAGAATGAGTTGCAGAAGGCAGGCTATAAGGTTGGCGAGTTGACCGGAAGACAGACTGAGTTCGTGTATAACGAAAACGGAACTGTTACCAAGGTGAAGCGTGCTGATACCGACAAGAAGAAACTCGCGCGCGAATTTAACGATGGTCAGATTGATGCGCTTATTCTGAATAAGAGTGCTGCCACAGGTATCTCTCTTCATGCTTCAAGTAAGTATAAGGACCAGAGAAAGCGTGTGATGATTGTGGCTCAGCAGCAGCTTGATGTGAATGATGAGGTTCAGATGCGTGGACGTATCGACCGAACAGGACAGGTATTAAGAGGTGCTTACGAGTATGTGGTTTCTCTGATTCCTGCCGAGCAGCGACTGCTGATGATGTTTAAGGCTAAGTTGAAGTCACTTGATGCCAACACTACTTCTTCACAGAAGAGTAAGTTCAACGAAATGGACGTTGCCGATATTACCAACAAATATGGTGACAGGGTGGTTCGTGAGTATATGGCAGAGCATCTTGACTTTTATTCCCGAATGGCGGACCCATTCGGATGGGAAAATAGCTACGGCGATGATTTGTCTAGAATCGACCCACAGAACCTTGTGGCAAGTGGCGGAAGTGTTGGCGATGGTGAAGCTGGTGCCGACGCAAGCAAATTGCTCGGTAGAATGGCTTTGCTGAGAGTGAGCGAGCAGGAGAAGATGTTGCAGGAGATTGGTGAGCTTTATGCCAACGAGATTCAGCGCCTCAACGAAATGGGCGAGAACGACCTGGAGATTACCGAGCTGCCATTGAAGGCTAAGACTATCCGCAAGGAAGTTTGGAAGCAGGGCGCAGAGCCAGGCGGCGATAATGCCTTTGCAGACAACACCTATATAGAAAAGGTGAACATGGCTATCTTGAAGAAACCTATGAAGGCTGCTGAGGTAAAAGCTTCGCAGGAAGGCTTGACTGGCGGCAAGACTTGGGAGGAGTACAAGACCGAGAAGAAGACTGCCGTAAAGGAGTACTTCGACCAGAAGATTGCGGACGAGACTCAGAGGTATGAGGAGCGTGCGGTGAAGGTTGCTACCAAGGCAAAGGAGAAGTATATCAAGGATGCAAAGAAGGGTCAGAAGGATTCGGGTATGAGCGATGAGCAGATTGAGAAGATGGCTGGCTATCAGTATGACAACATCTACAAGCAGGAGAAAGATAAGCTGAACGATGTGGTGAAGAACCTGAAAGCTAAGACTGAAATGTTTGAGCGAGTGCTTGATACCTTCGATACAAACGAAACCTTCGTTCTGCCTACGGATATGAACAATCCTAACGAGTTGAGCGGATTTGGCAACAGTTACGGAAGACTCATCGACATCAAGATTACTGATAACTTCTCGCCTAATGCCTCTACCGTATCTTTCGCTACCTTGGATGGAAGACGAAAGATTACCTTCCCTATCGCTGGTAAGGTTGGCTCAGGTGAAGGCAAGGTAGAGGTTATCGGTTCTATAGACCGTATGACCAAACAGGCTGCCGGTATGGGCGATAACCATATCAAGGTATTGAACCAAGACCTTAATAATTGGGATAGACTGACCAGCAACGAGATCCGCAAGGATGGCTATATTGTAACTGGTAATCTGATGCAGGCGCTGGTTGACAGTAAGGATCAGGGCTTGGGCGGTCAGCTGGTGAAATATACAACTGATACTGGCGAGGTGAAGACTGGTATCTTGATGCCAGATAGATTCGACCCTAAGGGCTTGACTACGGATGCGCCTATTAACAGCGTGGCAGATAAGTTTGAACTTTCATCATGGCACGGCGGCATTGACGAGGTTACTTCATCGGATGGTGAAGTGAAGGTGAAGCGCATAGACAACAATCGTGGCAACTTCTACGAACTTCGTGTACCGAAGAGCAAGGCAAAGGGCGGCAAGTACTTCTTGGATAAAGATTTGCTTAAACTGGTTGATGGCAATAACTTCGAGACAAGAGGTAACAATATGCTTGCCGAGTTCAAGCCTGATCAGTTGAAGTCAGTACTGGACCGCCTTTCTAAGATGGGCGTGAAGGTGCAGGAGGAGCGCAAGACTTCTGAGGATGAAGGCACCCACTTCCGTGAGGACCGAGGCTTGCAGTATTCTAAAACAGATGCAAAATATGTTAAGAAAGGTAGAATCATTCCCGAAGATGTAGATAAAACCGTATCTTCGCAGATTGAAAAGAAGTTTGATTCTACCATTAAGGACATCGAAGAGCATACGGAAGACAGAGATAAATCTTTGTTTGCTGATAATCTTGATTCTGCTCTGGATGAGTTTTCTAATCTTGGTAGAAGTGAAATAGAGTACATTAAGAATGATTATGAAAGAAAAATCGAAAAGTTATCAGGTAGGTCCACCGATGGACGTCTCGGCGGTAAGAATGACGGTAATGGAAATAAAGGTTCTTATTTACTGCAATATTATAAGACCATTCTCGCCGTCGCTGACAGAGAACTTGCCTATAGAGACGCTAGAGCAAAGAATCTCAGAGAGACTTGGGGATTGCAGCCAGGAGGAACGTTCACACTTGGAGCCGTTGAACGAATATTTAAAGAAACAAATAGAGATAAAGGAAAGGCTGAACTCTTCGAAAAAGCACTCAATATAAGCAAGCGCCTCGGTGTAAATATCAAGGTTAGCGAAGAGAGTTCTAAAAGGAGATCAGGAGCAACAGACACCTACAGAAATATTGACTTGTATATTGATGGTCTGACTAAGACCAGTTTGACAGGTAACGCTGCACCTACTGTTATGCTGCATGAAATGATTCATGTGACAACAATGGGCGCTATCAATCTCGTCAAGAAAGGCAAGGCTGAGGGTATGCTGACTCCTAAGCAGATAGAGGGTGTAAAGACAATCCTCGAAATCTATGACAGAGTAAAGGGCGATAAGGAACGTTTCAAAGAAGAGCCTTACGGTCTGACTGATGCTTACGAGTTGACTGCTCAGATGGCAGATTCTAGACAGAGAAAGGCGATGGACTTGTCTATCTGGGATAGAGTTATGAATGCAGCACGCGAATTTGCAAGAAGGGGCGATCGATCTATCTTGCAGAGAGTTAAGGATGCCATCAAGAAACTGTTTGAGGTTTCTGACAAGGATAAGATGGATAAGGCTATCAACGACATCATGGATGATTTCAATGAAACCATTGATGATATTTCCATGAATGAGATTGAGCAGGACGGATTTGCCTATAAGGTTACAGACAAGGACGAGCTGGACCGCCTCAACAAGGAGAAGACTTTCAGAATGTATAGCGGAATGCAGGAGGTGGATGGAAAGTTGTACTCCCCTATGGCTGCTATCATTGACGGAAAGCGTACAGATGCTACCGAGATTGGTGCTTGGATGGGCGCAGACGAGCGACCTGACCTTGTGAAGAACGGTAAGTTCCAACTTGTAAAGACCGACAAGAACCCTGGGGCAGGAGAAGGACCAGTACCAGCGGCTTATAACCCTTACATGCACACCTCCACTTCGGTGATGAACGATCAGTTCTCTGGCGCTTACGCTAGAGGCAACATCAAGGTTGTTGAATGGGAGATTCCTGAGAGCGAGAAGACTAGCAGCTATCACGCCGAGGGCGCAAAGAACTCTGTGGGCTTGGTGCCTTGGACATCAGGAACAGTAAACAGCCTCCTGCCAAAGGACAGACAGAGAAGCGTGATGCTCTCTAGATGGAGAAAGGCTGTAAGAATATTGCCTGACGAGGAGGTTGCTGAGAAAATCGCCGACCAACTGAGAGGAACAGGATTGGCTATCCCTTGGAACGTAGTTACCCCTAACCAGTTGAGAGAGCTTGTAAAACTTGGTGTGCCTATCACTACCGTAGAGCAAGGCAGACAGAACCCTGAAACAAAGGAGAAGTTCTTGAAGCAGATGGCTGAACTGGAACAAGAGTTCCCTCAGGCTAAGTTCGTCAACGTAAAAATGACAAAGGATGCCTACAAGGAATGGGGCAAGAATGGCGGTACCAAGTTCCGCACAGATAATGGCGAAAGCAACTACCCTACTTCATCGGTTGAAAACCATATCGAAAAGGTGGCTCAGAAGACTGGCAGCAAGGTGAAGATGGTTTCATCGGTTGATGAAATCACCAACAAGGCGGCTAGGGCTGCTATTGAGGATGGCAGAAAGATAACCGGCTGGTATGACGAGAAGACTGGCGAGGTGCATCTTTATATGCCTAATATCCACGACAGATATACTGCCGAGAAGACTATCTGGCATGAGGTAGTTGGACACAAGGGAATGAGAGAGTTGTTTGGTGATGAACGATTCGATAAGTTCCTTCGTGAGGAATGGTACGACTTGGATAAGCCTGAGAATGCGGCTTTGAAGAAGCTGGTGGATGAGGAGAGAAAGTACAATCCTCTGAATATCTACGATGCCATTGAGGAAGGTATCGCCCGACTCGCCGAGGACGGCAAGGGCGAAGCTGGTTTCTGGAATGGTATCAAGAATAAGGTATCTGATTTCCTTCACGAAATCGGTTATCGTATTGCTCCTAATACTAAAGATGTGAAGTACTTGCTCTGGTTGAGCAAGAACTTGCAGAAGAATCCGAATGATCCTTATTGGAAGATGAGAGCCGAGGCGGTGAAATACCGTCTCGACCATGAGCGTATGCCTGCTGTTGTGGCGCACGATGGTATGTTCTATGGCAACGACGGCAAGGATAGAAACATGGAGAATCTTACCAAGGCTGAGTGGAATGAGGCTACGGATGGACAGATTCACTTCCGCACTACCCCATCTGCCGGCACGGCACTCGACAGATACCACCGTTCGCTGGACGAGCACGGCTATATGTTCACCGAGAGTTATATGGACAATATGCTTTCGTTGAAGAAGTTGATGAATGCGATTGTGCCAGACAAGAAGATTGAAGATATTGCTTCTTCGGAGAATCCTTATATGCTGCAGAACACCATGCAGGGTGCGATGAGCGATGCGGCTCAGATGTTTGAGCGCAACGTGATGAAGCCTCTGGATAAGGCGATGGCTGGTGTGCTGGATGCCTTTGACGGAAAGAAGGATGATGAGAAGATCAGGAACTTCAATCTCTATATGATAACAAAGCACGGCTTGGAGCGAAACAGAGTGTTCTTTGTCCGTGACTTCCTGAAGAAGATGAGAAGGGACGAGAAGAAGAAGCAGGATGCTGACACGCTGGAGCAGAGTTGGTATAACGATAAGGAGTATCTGGACAATGAGCTGAGGGCTGGCAATATCGACCTGAAGGAGTACTACAGACAGATGGACGAGAACATCAGAAATTATTTTGATGCTGACTTTGAGGCTGGCGAGCATGACTATTCGGGTATTCACGCTATTCAGGAGGTGGCGAAATCTTCTGACCCTTACGATGATGCTGAGGCTATTCAGAGCGTGATGGATTCAGAAGCAAAGATGGAGGGTGTCAGGAAGGGTGCCGTGAAGGACTATTGGGATAAGGTGAAGGCTGCTACCCAGTATTCTATTGACAGCGACTATAAGAATGGTATCATCAGCAGTGAACTCTACGGTCATGTTTCCAATATGTTCAACTGGTATGTGCCTTTGAGAAAGTATGATGAGGCTACGGCGGAAGATGTGTATGGTTATATCACGGAGGTGGGCGACCCTAAGAGCTACATCGGAAGCACGATCATGAGAGCGAGAGGACACAAGTATCTGAGTGAGACTAACGTACTGGCGCATATTGGTGCGATGGGTAACAGAGCTATCAAGAACGGCGGTATGAATGCTATCAGACAGGCGTTTGCGAGATTCGCGCGAAATAATTCAAACAATAATCTGATTACTGAAACGAGTGTATGGTATGAGAAGGACCCTATGACTGGTATCGTATATGAGCGTTACCCTGATATTCCTGAGGATGCGACTGCTGACGAAATCAACCAGATTGTTTCTGATTTCAACAAGGACATGAAGGCGAAGGCGTTGCAGAACTTGGCATCGAAGGTTTACCGCAGAGGCAGTATTGGTTATAAGTTCCAGAGAGCGGAGAACAAATCGCAACATATCGTGGGCGTGAAGATTGCCGGAAGGACTCATGCGTTCATTATCAATGGAAATCCTAGAGCGGCGCAGGCGTTGAATGGGTTGCTTGAGAACTCGGGCGCCAAGGGTATCATGAAGCCGCTGAGTTCTATTTCAAGAATGATGGCGCAGTTGTGTACATCTTATAACCCTGAGTTCGTGATGCGTAACATTATGCGTGATGCGGAGTTTGCATCTAGCAACGTAACTTCCAAGGAAGGTGCTAGATATGGTGCGCTGTGGGCTAAGTACTATGCGCAGTTGGGCTTGTATAAGGGTGCATCGAACATCAGCTTGAAGGATTTCAGCGGTTCTACAGGCTTGGGATTGTTTGCCAAGTATCGCAACGGTACGCTTGATATGAGCAACAAGGTTGAGCGATATTTCAAGGAGTTCATGGAGAACGGCGGCGAAACTGGCTGGGTTCAGATTAAGAACATGAAGGACTGGACCAAGGAGTATAAGAAGGACGTTAGTACTGAGCGAAGCAAGCTTGGCAAGGGCGGTGCTGCCTTGCGTGACTTCTTCTTCGGTAATCTGGAGAACGTGAACGAGGTGGCTGAGAATATCGCCCGATTCGCTACCTATTGTACGAGCCGAGACAGTAACCGCTCTATCATCCGTTCGGTGTATGATGCGAAGGAGGTATCTACCAACTTCAATCGCCATGGTAGCGGTGATGCTATCAGCAGTTTCAAGAACGGAGAAATGACTGGTGCCAAGGCTGCCGAAAGATGGGCGTATGGTTTTACGGCTAGCTATCTGAGACACTGTTCTATGTTCTTTAATGCCGGTATTCAGAGTACGAACCTGCTTGTAAAGAACTTAAAGAATCATCCTGTGGGCACTTCTATCAACATGCTTGCCATTCCTTTTGCTCTCGGTGCGCTGGCTGCACTTGGTAACAATGTGCTGATTGCGAGCGAGGACGAGAAGGACAGAAAGGGTGTGAAGGACCCATACGGCGAGCTGCCTGACTACGTGAGAAGAAACAATCTCTGTATCTATAAGGGTAAGGGTGAGTTTGTAACGATTCCGCTTGCCATCGAGCTGAGAGCGTTCTATGGCTTGGGTGACTTGGCGGCTGGCTTGACTTTCTCGCCTAACGTGAGCGGACAGAAGAATCCTTACTTTGATGCCATTGGCTGCATGTCGCAGCTTGTGCCGGTGATGGACTATCTGGGTAACTCTTCGGCTGGCAAGGAGCCATTGAACGAGACGATCAAGGCGATTGCCCCTTCTGCTCTATCTCCTTTCGTGGAATGGGAAATGAACACAGATTGGAAGGGTGCGCCGATTGAGAGACGTGGCGACTGGAATGAAGATGTTCCTGCTTGGCAGAGGGCTTACAAGGGTACGCCTGACGGCTATATGGCTTTGAATAAGTTTGTTAATGCGCAGACGAATGAGGTTGCCAAGGGTAATGAGGATATGCTGGGCAACAGTTTCCTGGATATGGTGACGAATCCGAGCATGCTGAATCATTATATCGGTGGTCTTGGCGGTGGTGTAGCTACCTTTACCGAGCGTGCCATTGGTGTTGTGAAGCATGGCAAAGATACGGAAACAAAGGATATTCCTTTCCTCCGTTCGTTGCTTTATACGCCGAGCGAGCAGAGCAGTTTGCAGAGAACCAAGAGCAAGTGGTATAACTACAAGGACGAAATGGAGAAGATGATTGCGAACGTGGATAGACTGAAATCGAAGAACGTTCCAATTGAGAAGAGAATCAGTAATTATTCTGATTACTACAGATTCCAGAACTCCAAGGATGCTGCCAAGGTTAGGGTGATAGAACTGGCAGAGAAGCAGATGAAGCAGTGGAAGAAGCTTAGAGATAAATCTTCTGATACGGAATCCATTAACTTTGCCAATCAGAATATTGACAGAATCATGATGGAAGCGGTGGATGATTTGGATAAGTTGAATTAATATAGAAAGAGGAGTGGGCGCAAGGCTCACTCCTCTCTTGTTTATAATCCTAATGCCTTTGTATGAGACATTTTGTTTTCTCCCTTTGTCAGCTTTATCACATCTGATTCATAAAAGCATCTAGAGCAGAAACAATCAAAGTAAGGAGTATAAGTATAAAACTTCACTTCATTTACGCTATACCCTTTCTTGATTAGAGGGCATGAACTATTTGAATGAATAGTTTGCTTGTGATTAGGTATATCTCTTTCAATGAAAACATAATCACCTAATTGGGTTGGCATAAAATAATATGCAACAACAAGAACCATTCCGAACACTAATATTGCTAATAAACGAATATGAATCCTTCTTATTTTGGGAGCAAACTGCGCATCATAAATGTCTTTCTTATAAACAAATGTACTATTGCCTGTTTTACCCACTGTACATATACGATATAATGACAGACAGGCAAAAATGAATAGGACTGCAAATATAATAACCAAGATAATTGTTTCCATACGCTATATTTTTTGTGCAAAGATAGTGAAAATATTGATAGGTTGTATCGGTTTTAGGGGGATTTCTTTACAGTTTAGACTTTTGCTAAATAAATGAGCAGAGAATGACTCAGTATAAAATGCTGAGGAACAGTGGCTTAGAGGGCGAAATTTTTATTTTGAGCATAGTTAGGCAGGGCATCAACTTCTTTGTAACTTTGCAACAAGTTCAATAGTGGACGAAACGGATAAACTATTTTATTATGTCAGAATCTAAGACATACATCTTTGGTGAAAACCAAAACGGAGGTTCAAACGGAATGCTTGGACTCCTTGCTCCTCTGCTCCAGAAGCAGGGTGTGGATCCAAACGTGCTTCTCGCCATGAAGGGTAACAACGGAATGTGCGGTGAAGGCGGCTGGTTCATGTGGGTTATCTTCCTCTTCTTCCTTATGGGTTGGGGCGGCAATGGCTGGGGCGGCTTCGGTGGCAACGGTCGTGGTGGTCTTGCTAACGAGATCAACAACGACAACGGTCGTGCTCTCTTGATGGATGCCATCGGCGGTAATCGTAACGCTCTCAGTAATCTCGCTACTCAGCTCAACTGTACTGAAGGTCAGATTCAGAATGCCATTTCTGCCTTGACTTCACAGGTTCAGAACGTGGGTAATCAGGTGGGCATGAGCGGTATGCAGACCATCAATGCTTTGCAGCAGGGTAATATGCAGATTGCTCAGCAGATTGCTAACTGCTGCTGCGAGAACCGATTGGCTATCTGTCAGCAGACTGGAACCTTGCAGAATGCCATTAACAATGTGGCAGTAGGTCAAGAGCGTGGCTTCTCTAACGTGGCTTACGAGACTCAGAGACAGACTTGTGACTTGCATAACGCCATCAAGGAGAGCACTCAGACCATCGTTGACGGTCAGAAGCAGGCTGAGATGCGTGAGATGCAGAACAAGATTGATTCGCTGCGTGAGGAGAACAGTACCTTCAAGTCTTCTGCCATGACTTCACAGATTGTGGGTCAGGCGGTGGCTCCTATCAATGCGGTATTGGCTGGTCTGCAGAACGAGGTGGCAGGTATCAAGTGTAAGTTGCCAGAGACAGTGACTACTCCTTACAGCCCTTTCACTGCGGTTCCTAACTGCGTTGCTTATCAGGCTGGCTTGTATGGTTTGAATGCTGCCAACGGTGCAGGATTCTGGGGTTAAAGAAAGGAGGCTGCTATGTTATGGTTAAGACCTTTTACTTGGGTGAATCGTAACGGTTCGGCGGCTATCGCTTCAACAGGCGTGAAGGTGAATACTGCCAATGTAGTGTTCACCTTTAAAAACCACGCCTTCGTGAATGCCAACTACAGGGGAGCAATTTTCGTGAACCTGATGCAGGCTATTCCGACTGGAACGACTGGTACGCTGCCTATCCTTTTCGAGACCAACGGAGTAACACAGGCTGTAACCAAGTTCAATGGTGAAGCTTTGACGGTTGCAGACGTGCCGGGAACCGGAGTGGTCCAGCTCTGGTTTGAGAGAGACACTAACACCCTTCAACTTATGACGGGTATTGTTTAACAACAGAATAGATAATAGGAGATTACATTATGTTTCAAGGTTTAAGAACTAATTCCTTATTTTATGTTCTCGATAAGGGAGAGAACCCGAACTTGCGAATCGGTCAGGTTGTTTCGGTGAGCAACCCTCAGACGAAATATCCTACCTTCAATAATGGCTTCACGCCTCAGCCTATGGAAACTGTGGTTGATGTGAAGGTGAAGCTGAACGATGAGGAGGTGGATTTCAAACAGCTACCTGCTAACGGACAGATAGCTAACGACAAAAATCTTGTGGTGAGCGACAACAAGGAAGCCATGAGTGCAGAGGTCGATACGATGCTGAGACAATCTAAGGCGATACTGGAGAGCGTAGATTACCACAAGAGGGTCGTTGATTCTTGTGAGGGAATGCTACTGCAGCTCAACCCCCAGATAGCCAAAGAGAAGGAACAAGCTGAGAAGATTTCCAAGCTGGAAGGCAAGGTTTCTGGCATGGAGGGCAAGCTTGACAGGATGATGGGATTGCTCGAACAGGTGGCAAGCAAGTAATCTCCTACCCTATCTATTCACTTTTAAAATCTTATGATTATGATAATGGTTGAGATTACAGAAGACAAGTTTGATGGCTTGTATGAGAACGTGGAGAAGGGCTTGCGCTACTTGGATAAGGCGATGAACTGCCTGGGCGAAATGAAGCGTGATGGCAGACGTGACCGATACGGCGAGCGCAACCGCATGCCCGATTATAGAGGTCGTGGAGGCAGAAGTGGTATGCGAGAGCATGAGGAGTACGACGACATGCGCCAACGTGAAGACCGTGGACGTGATTACAGAAGTGATTACGGAGAAGATTACTAATTAAGTGAAGAGTGAAGAACGAAGAGTGAAAAATTCATTTGCTTTTCCTCTTCACTCTTTTCATTTTAAACGTTTGAGATTATGGGAACAAAATACAGACAATCTTTGAACGCCTACGATTATCAGCCAGAGGAAATGAGGGCTTACCTGAGATACAACGGCTGGCACTTCAATAAGAAGATGTGTGAGTGGGCAGTGAAGCAGATGCGGAAGAATGGTAAGCCTATCCGCATGATGAGCAAGGATGATATTGAGGACATTCTGAAGAAGAACAATATCGTGCTGGAGAATGATGTGGGCTATGATGCGGTTTACATCGCACACATGTGCTTGGCTGATTTCTACGGCTCGTCTATCACGGAGGAGAAGCAGATGGCTCAGTTCATCAAGGACTACGTGGATGATGAGGATCAGCAGGATGGTTTCATCTTCAATAGGTTTTATGCTGATACATCGTTTAATGGTGTGGGCATTCCTTGGGATGAAATATTGTAGTTTATAGTTGATAGTTTAAAGTTTATAGTTTTGACTGAGCAGGAGATTTACTTGGAAAGGTATGACTGGACTGTACATGTGATGTACGATGTTCATTCTAAGGATGCCATGAAGGTTAGAAGGTATCTTCGGGACTTGGGATGCAGCGGCATTCCTCTCGAAGATGCCTGTAATCTCGTGCTCGAAGGTGAAGCAAACAAAGGGATAACGTATTCCAATGTTGATACAAGAAAAACGGTGGTAGTGATTGGGTGGACTAGTTCAAGGGCGGAGTATATGAATAGCCTCAGTCACGAAATGCTGCATGTGGTTCAGCATATTTCTGAACAGTTCCTAATAAATATGTATGGAGAAGAAGCTTGCTATTTGCTTGGTGGATTGGTTCAGGCTTGCAGCATAAGAAAATGGTGAATCTTTCGACTCACCATTCTCTTCATTTATAAAGCCAGCGACTTAGAGTTCTATACTTCAAACTTTTCCTATAGTACCACTTATAGTGTTATAATTAAACTCTCTGTCTATTCCAAGACCAAATCTTGTAGCATATAGTTTTCCGAGTTTCTGGTTTATTGTAAATATTGTAAATGCACTTTCTTTATCAGTTTCATAAACATGGTTGTAAGTTTCACCATCCTCGGAGTTCATTGATGATAATATTCCACTTTGCAAGCAAGAAATAAATAAAGTCTCGTTATAGACAAAACTCCAATCTGCATGACAATGACCTCCAATCCATACTGCAATCGTATAACCTTTTTCCTTAATCTTATCAACAAGATTTTTAATGCCAATATTAACACCTTGCTCACGGTAAACACTATAATGGTTAAAGATGATGATTGGAAATTTGTCAGTATTGTTGGCAAGAGCACTAAAGATTTCCCTATCTATTTCTTCTTTACCGTAATTACGTTCAAATGTAGATATGTAAAGATAGAATAGTTTGTTTACACTATCTTTGGTGAACATGGTATATATTCCATTTTTAGTTACACCGAAACTTGTTGCATATTTTTTCAATAACAAATTGTCAACATCTATATACGACAACCCAAAATTGGTAGTCTGCCAACTTGGAGCTGTCAAATCATACCCCCTATAACTTTCCTCATGATTTCCAGCAATAGCTACTCTTGGGCAATCCATGTAGCTCATCCAGTTGTTGAATTTCATAATTTGGTCAATTCCCATCTGTTTAGTATTTGGGTCTGGCAACTGCATATAATCACCTCCACTTACAACAACAGATAAAGGAAATTCCTTGCTAAATATACCAAGCGTTTTCATCATTCTTTGAATTGGAAGATATGTATATTTATCATCACCAAAATGCAAATCTGTTATAAATGCAAAAGAGTTAGTACCTTCGCCTTGTAATGCTTGTACCTTATTGATAGTATCAACATATTCTTCTTTATAGAAAGATGGAATGAGATTTACAAGTTGGGATGTAAAATACTTATCAACTTTATCTACTGTTATGCTTCCGTCTTTTATATCATCATTACCGATAGCAACATTCTTAACTCTGGAAAAATCAATATCACCATTGTATATTGCTTTAATAAGTTCTGCAT
>ERZ1034691.690-NODE-690-length-24684-cov-70.028259_pt1 | contig 24684 bp, 20 predicted proteins | sample MGYA00520638_ERZ1034691 | MGnify/ENA primary metagenome ERZ1034691 (study PRJEB33766, sample SAMN09781763) | gut metagenome | biome: gut microbiome | host: Homo sapiens | place: Madagascar | study: EMG produced TPA metagenomics assembly of the PRJNA485056 data...
TGCCTTCCTGCAGCAGATAGGTTGCGTAGAAATGCCGCAGGGTGTGCAGGTGGTAATCTTCCGATAGCCCACACTTTTTATACAGCTTACGCAGATGCCGGGTAAAAGTATCCGGGTGCGGCACATGACCATCGGGGTCAGTAAAAATTGACTGCTCTCTGTCCGGAACACCGCTATGCAGCACCTGCTGCTGTCGCAGCGCCATCAGAAGTTCCCATAGCCCCAGCGGAATGGTTACAATCCGTTCCCGGTGGCTCTTAGTGTCGCTCTCAACAATCTGCCCGGATACGCAGCTACGGGAACGACGGACGGTCAGTTCACAAGCACCGGTTATGTCCCGCCATTGCAGGGCGCACAGTTCCCCACGCCGCAATCCTGTCGTGATGGCCAGCGTGTAATACGCCCGATACAGAATCGGTTCGTTCTGAATCGCCCGCATCAGTTTACCCATTTCATATTTCTGCGGAATATGCTGCGCCTCCTTTTCAAAATGCTTTTTCCGAACGCGGTGCGCCGGGTTAAACGGAATGATGTCATTTTTCTTGGCATCTTCCAGCACCGAGGAAACTGTTTCTAGATATTTCTCCACAGTAGTTTCCTTGATGCAATCTCCACCACGCCCCGGGCGCTTGCGCAGTTCCTCGCACATTTCCTCTAAGGTCATGGGGAGCAGCTTTGCAAGCGGAATACCGCCAATCAGCGGGTAAACAATATCCAGATTGCGTTTGTACCCTGCATAAGTGGTAGCCTTAAAGAACGGTTCCTGCCGTTTGAGCCAATTTTCGGCGTACTGCTCGAAATGGGTCTGGTCGCTTTCTTCTACGCCATACTTGAACTTTTTTTCAATGCGCTCCGCCTCGGCCATGACATACTGCTGAATGCCGCGCTTTGGCACAGATGACGGTACGGTAATGGTCTGCGCTTTCATCCGTTTCTGCCCATTGACCTTATAGCCGTTGCAGACGGTGATTTTGTATTTTCGTTCGGACTTTTTCTTGATGTAAGCCATTGTACCTCCTTGTCAGCGCTGCCGAGAACAATCTCGGCGGCGGTTCCTATAGTTTGTATTTTGACTTCGGTTTTCTTGGTCAATACGGTTGGATTCGCGCGTGCGTTGAATACGCTTGATGACTCCCTCTGCGATTCTATCCTCTTTGCGGAGTTCAGCAATCTTACAGGTAAGCACTGCACGGCGGTCTGCCAGTTCCGGTGGAGCATCTTTCCGGCGCATCTGTTTAACGATTTCGGCCCGCTGCGCGGCAAGGGTTTCCATCTGCTGGGACAAGCCCTTGCGGTAGTCCTCGATTGCCTGCAGGGATGGGAACTGGTGTTCCTTTACAAAGGCGTGTTCCGCAAGTACCTTGTCGATGTTCCTCCAGATGGCTTCCAACTCCGGGCGGTTGATGCAAGGCTGCTGTTTCTTGGGCAGGATGCCCAGCTGATAACAGTAGTACAGATACAAGCGGTGCATCTGGGATTCTCCAAAGAATACCTCGAAGAAAATCTGGAGAATGCCTTTTCCCGCATAGGTATCCTTGGGGCGATACCGTTTCGGCGTGTTTTGCCGGGGTGGGTTTTTTAGCTCATACAGCCTTGACCCATACAGCAGGTAATTTCCCCGCAGTCTATCGTCTATAGCAGTGAGATCATATTCTTCTCCCAGCCTATAAAGCCGCAAGGCTCGACCACCATCCCTCGCCCGGATTGTGGCATACTTGCGGTTGGGATCAGCGCCGAAGATATACCCTTGCCGATACAGCGCCCTGTGGAAATCTTCCGGAGTACTGGCATCCTCACAGGCTTGGTCGATAGCCTCCCGCATCCGGGCGTACCGCGCGGGTTCTTTGGCTTTAGGTTGCTCCACCACCGACAGGCCGTACTCCCGGCACAGCTTGTCGGATGCAGCCCGGAACTCAGTGTATTGGCTGCGGCGCTGCTCATACTTCTTGCCGTCCACATAGGACACGGAATTGATAACGAAGTGGTTGTGCAGGTTATCCGTATTCATGTGAGTGGCGACCAGCACCTGAAAGCGCTTACCCCAAACTTTGCGAGCCAGCGCCACACCGATCTCATGGCACTGCTCCGGGGTGACTTCCCCCTCGCGGAAACTCTGGTAGGCGTGGAGCGCCACCACGCCGTCTGTTTTACCAAAGCGTTCCTGTACAGCCCGCATATCTTCCCACGCATGGTCTGCCCTGCAATGGATGCCGGTGACGAGCTGGGCGCTCTCGTTCAGCTTGGTCTTGGCATCGTTCTCTGCGTAGTGCAGCGTTTGGGCAAGGGCATCGTACTCGGTCTTGTCCGGGTTGGCCGCATAGTCAAGGACGCGCTGTAAGCTGTCCTTGATTACCCAGATCTTAGTTACTGCCAATGAGCAGGTCCCTCAATCGATCAGTGTGGGCGCTAATGGCAGCGTTATCCCGCATCGAACAGTTTTCTGCAATTTCATCCAATTTATCCAACACATCAAATACCTCCTTGGGCGGTTGTCCACCCGGTTCATATCCCAATGCCCGCTGGCGCAAATATTCCGAAAGTGACAAGCCACACTTTCTAGCCAACATCGTCACCTTTTTCTTCTCCGTGACGGTGACGCGGACGTTGATTCCAATACTACGCTTTCTCATGCGCCAACGTCCTCACAGGGGTTCGGGGCTGGCCCCGTAGGGTTTGGCGGCGGGTTGCCTGTGGCAACACTTCGCCCATGCTTGCTTCCCTCAAGCGACCTTAATGACGATGCTGACGATGATGACGATGTTTGTGGGATACCCCAGTGGAACAACTCCGATATATCAATATCATCGTCATCACCGTCATCATCGTCATGGAAGAACTCAAACAGACGTTTCTGCTCTGTTCGGGTATACTTATATTCGATACCACGCGGGCCGAACACATCGCGGGCATAATGCGCCATCTTCCGGGTGAACTGGTTAGGCTTCACATCAGAAATATTCGCTGCAACAAGCAATTCCGTGGCTGTACCCTGCCATTTCCCAACCGAGTCAATGTAGTCTGCAACTTTCCAAAGGTAGTCAGGAATAGCTTTCAACGCCTGCTGTTCTGCGGTTTCTTCCTCATCCAACGTCCAGACGCAGTTTTCTTCGCGGATATGCAGCATTTTCTCGTCCATATCGCGTCCAATTACACGAATTGTCGCAGTTTTACTCATGCGCTGACGATGCATAAGCCATGTCGTATCCGCCACGCCCATAATGCCCGTTGAACCGGAAATTTGGTCGTAGGGGTCTGACGATGATTGTTTGCGCAGATGATGCACCAAAAGAATGCAGATGCCGTACTTATCGGCAAGCTCCTTTAACGCACCAATATCCCTGTAATCATTGGCATACATACTACCATTCTGGTCGCCTTTTCGCACCTTTTGCAAGGTGTCGATGACGATGAGGCTAATATCAGGGTAAGTATGGATGAAACTGACGATTTGTTCTTCCAATCCCTGCCCAATTCCGTGGCTTTCCGTCTGCAAAATGAGCCGTTCCGGGTCTTCTTCTGCATCGACAAGCTGGTAAAGACGCTCTTGCAGACGACCCAGTGTATCTTCCAGCGAGAAATAAAGCACAGTTCTCGGTTCTATTTCACGTCCCCACACAGATTTCCCCTGCGAAATCTGCAAGCAGAGCCACAGCGTCAGCCAACTTTTGCCTGCTTTGCTGGGGCCTGCGAAGATTGCCAGCCCTGCCGGGAGCAGACCAGGAATAATCCATTTTACAGGAGGTATAGGCGTTGCAAGCAGCGCACCGGCAGTAATGGTTTTCGGTAATCTTGTGGTAGTCATTCACATCATCCTTTCCGTTTTGGTGTACATCTATTATCTCATATTATCGTAATTTTGTGTGTAGTAAGTTTTACTCTCCAGTAGTAAGTTGTACGGCTCACGCCGCCCCACAGCCCCACAAACGCGCCAAGCGGCGGTTTTGCGGGTGATGTCGCGTCCGTGTGCGATGCAGAGTATCTGCCCCACACGGGGCGCGTTTGGGCGAGATGTGAGAGTGAATCAAATTTGATTCACTCAGCGTGTCAAAAAATCACATTCTTGGCCTATTGAATGTGTAGGGGCGACCATTGGTCGCCCGCCGACTTGGCGCAGCAACGCGTTTTCCCGGAAAGATTTTTCACAGACAAACGGGCACGGGCGAGCAATGCTCGCCCCTACAAGAGTTTTTTGACAAACTGAGTGAATCAAATTTGATTCACTTTTTCGGTTTTACCACCCCAGAGTGAATCAGTTCTGATTCACTTTGGCGGTCCTCGTGCGTATTTTGCACAATCTCTCAGAATTGGTCTAATCATAAGTACACTTCCTTTCCGTGCTACATCGTTATTCCGTATAACCCTCTTGAATACACTTTCCGGGGGAGAAAAAAGAGCCCGGAGAACCTTACCGATTTGGTAAGGCCCTCCGGGCTCTTTCAATATTTTCTCTGTTCTATCCGGGCGTAAGGGTACACTTTCTCCGCAAATCTTGATGTGAATTCAATAAAAATCAAATAATACGCATAGTAGCGTCAATTGCACAGTTATATAGATAATAAAAGAAACCGTGTACATCAAAATAAATGCTGAAGAAAAATGTCTAATTTGCCGCTCGCCCCCAGACTTGGGAACATAACAGGCAAGCCGCTGACGACGGCTGTACACTGACTCTGCAAGGGTCTTACTTCTTACAACCCAAGCGCGGTCACCCTATCTGAAGCTGTAGGGCATCTGGAGTATCATTATGTCCTCTCCCTGCCGTGAGTTAGGGTCTGCCTTGACCTTGCTGTGCGCCCCACCGAGAGAGTAAAGTACCTGTTATGCTGTGTATTCAGTTGTAAAGGTGCTGGTACAGAATAAATCTGTAAGTCTAGTATACGCCACAGATTAGCAGTCGGTCAACAGTAAGTGCTAATTGTTTACACGACATTCACAATTCAAGGCGACAATCCACCTATGATGGATTTCATTAGAGAGTTTGCTCACCGTCTAATGTATTGTACATAGTCATCAGCAGGGTTCGCTGATGCATCTTTCGGTTATGGATGTCAATCAAGCATTAAGATATCCTTGCCGCAAAAGTCACCGCAAATTTTGCCCCGCCGCCAGGGGTGTCGGTCACGGTCAAGTCTGCATGATGCAGCCGGGCCAGTTCCTTGGCTACGCTTAGACCAAGGCCAAAATTGTGCTTGTCGGTGCGGCTGGGATCAGCGCTGTAAAAACGGTCAAAGACCCGAGCTTTTTCGGCATCCGGTATGCCGGGGCCGTGGTCTTGCACGGCCAGGGTGATTTTTTCCCCACAGTATGTCAAGCACAGTTCCACGGGGGTGCCCGCGGGGGTGTGGTCAAACGCATTGTTGAGCAGGATTGCCAGCAGCTGCTTTACACGGTCCGGGTCCGCCTCTATGGAAGGAACGCTGTCCTCCGGCAGGGTCAGACTTAACGGGTGTTGGCGCTGCTGCGCCAACGGGAAAAACGCATCATATACTTCTAGGCAGAGGTTATCCGGTGCGATGGGGTGCAGATGGGCCGGCAAGGCATCCAAGTCGCCGTTGGCCAGCACCAGCAGATCCTCCACCAGCCGCGCCATACGGTCCGTCTCCTGCTCGGCATTCCGCAAAAGGGTGGCGCGTTCAGTCACAGGAGTGCGGCACGCAGCGTCCAGGCTTGCTTTTACTACGGCCAGCGGGCTGCGCAGTTCGTGCCCGGCTGCGGCGATGAACTCCTTCTGCCGCCGCATGGCCAATGCCGTCGGAGCCAGCGCTTTGCCGGTCAGCCGCCAGCTGATGATCGCCAGCAGCAGTGTGCCAGTGAACCAGATCGCACCATACTGCACAACTGTCTGGACCGCATGACGGTGTACAAAGCCCATATCCTGTAAAGCGGCCACAAGCAGATAACTGCCTGCTGTGCCGCGCGGCAGCAAGGCTGCGTGGCAGCGGTATTCGTTCAGCGTGAACACCGCGCTTTGCCGCTGCACGGCACCGCTGCTGTCATGCAGACTTGTGTCCAGCAGGGGGGAAAAACCTTCTTCTAACAGAGGTTCAACCGCATTGCGGGCATCGGCGCTGCCCGTGGTGCCCGCAAAATGCAGCGCGGCACCGTTGTCCCACAAAAACAAAAGGCAGCCGCTGTTGTGCTCCTGGTCAGCCAGCCAAGCGTCACTTACGCTGTCGGCGCTGTCCAGCCGGTCAACGATGGCAGAAAAGTTCTGCGTGAGCAGCGTCTCCGCGGCGGTCCTGTACTGGGCGGCGGCATAATTCCATGTCACGACCAGCGCACCTGCCAGCACCAACGAGGTCAGCGCCGTCATCAGCAGGGTCAAACGGCGGCGCAGTGCAGTCAGCATGGCGGTACCTCCGCCTTATAGCCGCTACCGCGCACGGTGGTGATCGTTACCGCACTGCCTACGGCTTTCAGCCGCCGCCGCACAAAATGGATGTAACAGTCCAGATTAGCGTCCTCAACTTCGGCCAGTGGTCCCCAAACCCGCGCCAAAAGCACCGCACGGGTCTGCAGCTGCCCCGGTGTGCGCAGCAGTACCTCTAAAAGATCGGCCTCCCTCTTGGTCAGGGCCGCAGCGGCCTTTGGCCCGCTCAGGGTCAGTTGGGCGGCATCCAGCGTCACGTCACCGCAGCGTATGGCAGATTCGGCAGTGGTGCCGGGGCGGCGGGTTAGTGCCCGCAGCCGGGCCAGAAGCTCCCGCGTGTCAAAGGGCTTGCCCAGGTAATCGTCTGCACCGGCATCCAGGCCGTCCACCCGGTCATTGATGCCGGACAGGGCCGTCAGCATTAACACCGGGGTGGTACATCCCTTGGCGCGGGCGGCCCGCAGCAGGCTAAGACCGTCCAGCCCGGGCAGCATCCGGTCCAGTACACAGACATCGTATGCGCCGCCGCACAAAAGGGTTTTGCCGTCTGCGCCGTCGTGGCAGGTATCTACAGTATAGCCCGCAGCTTGCAGGGCAGGCAGCAGCGCCGTGCAAAGGGCGCGGTCATCTTCGATCAATAAAATCCGCATGGCATAATTCTCCTTTTCCCTTTCTAGTATACACCCCAAACCTTGAAACAGTCTTGAAAAGCCGCAGCTTTTTTCAAGGACAATTCAAGATTCGGGCGGTATACTGGTGCTACACCCGATGAAGGAGGGCACATACTTATGAAACGAATCATCAGTGCCGGATTATGCACGGCATTTATTTTGAGTCTGGCAGGCTGCGCCAGGCAGGACACCACTCCCAGCCTGACCGCTGCAGACACCACCGATACCCAGATGGGCCGCTGGGTCGAGAGCCGCGTTGACCTTGGCGGTGAGCCGCTCATCTCTTACCCGACGCAGCTGGCGGACGGAACGGTTGTTCTGTACACCGGCAAGGTGGGGGAGGACAGCATCGAAGACTACACCCGCCGCACCAGCACTGACGGAACCAACTGGACATCGGAACCTGCAGCGTTTGACGTGGGCGATGCGATGGTCACGTGGATCCTCGTTGCGCCGGACGGTGAGCAGGCGCTTATCACCTATGACGGGGAGAATGCCGGGCTGGTTCTGCAGGCACCTGACGGAACCAAAACCGTTGTAGAGGATGACACGGTAAAGCAGGGCATCAACCCCAACACAGCTGTATTTCAGGGGGATAAGCTGGATTTTGTCTCCAACGGCGACACCGTGGATTTTGTGCAGGTCAGCCTGACTGACGGCAGTGTTACGACCGCCGCACTGCCGCAGGATCTGGCGTACAGCCTCGACTCCCTCACGACAGTCGGCAACCAGCTTGTTTACCTGAGCTTTGACAATAATACCGGCGATATTATCCTGAACGCCCTGGACCCCGCCACCGGCGCAAGCACCGAGCTGCTGAACCCGGTCCCCAATGCGACCAGTTCTCAAGCGCTGACCGGCGACGCAGACGGCGCGGCTTATTACGCCTGCACGGACGGCATCTACCGCCTGGCCCCCGGCGGCACCCTGCCGGAGCAGGTCGTCCCTGCCGAGGGCACAGCGATGAGCATTTCCAGCAACTATCCGCTCTCTCTGCTGCGCACGGCGGCGGAGGACTTTATGGTCCTGCTCTTTGGCGACAGCGGCGGAAACGGCGATCTCTATTTCTATCACTATGACGAAACGCTGCCCACCCATGCCGACACAACGCTGACCGTCTGGTCATTGGCGGATTCCGCCACGGCGCGGCTGGCCGTGAACGCCTACAAAAAAGCCAATCCCGAGGTGGACGTTACCTTTGAAACCGCCGTGCAGACCGACACCGATGATGTCAGCGCCGCCATCAACGATGCGCTGACCCAGCTGAACACCGAACTGCTGGCCGGGGAAGGGCCTGATGTGCTGCTTCTGGATCGTGTCGACTACACGACCTATATCAATAAGGGAATGCTGGCTGACATGAGTGACACCGTGCCGCTGGATGCGCTGCAGAGCAATATCATCGATCCGTTTATGACCGATGGCAGGGCCTATGTGCTGCCTGCGCGGTTCATCGTCCCGGCACTCTGTGGTGACGCGGGCACGCTGGACGGCCTGACCGACCTGAACGACCTGCAGGACGCCGTGCTGGCCGCTGCACCCCGCCCCGACACCGAGCAGTACAGCGATGAATATTACACGGCTCTGCCCGATGACCAGAAGTATGCTCTGGCGCTGGCCAGCGGCGTTGACTTCGCGAATCTGCTCCTGCCTTCCAGTGCCAATGCCCTGCTGCACGACGGCGCACTGGATGCAGACGCCCTGACCAAGATATTTACCTTTGTGAAAACAACTGCCGACTACTATGGCATGGCTGACTATATCAACACCGAGATGAACGGTGCATCTTCCCAGAGCTACGACAACGCGGACATTGTCATCATCGATGCACAGCAGGACGAGTACAGCACCTGCAGCCGCGCCAAATTCGGCTGGATGGATGTTGCCACCCCCTACGCCGTCATTGCAATGGCGCGCACCAACGATATTTTTGATGCGGATGCCGAGGCCGTTCCCGTGGATATGATCCCGATGCCCGGCCTGACGCAGGGTGCCTATAACCCGCAGGTACTGGTGGGCGTGAATGCCAACAGCAAAAATCCGGATGCCGCAAAGGGGCTGGCCGCTGCGTTCTTCGGCACCGATGTGCAAAGCCAGTATTGCTCCGATGGTACAACGGTGCGGGCGGACTGCCTGCGGGAAAAACTCGATGCCGTCAAAGCGACGGTAAGCGGCGCAAAAACGGGTAAAGTGACCGGCGCGTATGTCGGCGACCTGGATGCCTTCTACGCCAACTGCACCACACCTGTATTGTTCCCGGTGATGCTGCAGCAGAGCTTTATAAACCATGCCCAGGCCATCATTGACGGCAGCGAGGACGTGGCCGCCGCTGTGGCGGGTGTGCAGAGTGATCTGGCGCTGTATCTGGCAGAACAAAAGTAACATCGGTGCGCGGAGCGGCCATGCTGCCCCGCGCATCGCTTTGCAGGAAAAAATTGTATGCAGAAAAGACAAAACAAACACCCGGACCCTACGCCCTGGCTGTTTCTGGGCCCCAGCCTGTGCGGTGTCACCCTGTTTGTGCTGGCCCCCTTTGTGGAGACGGTGCGCCGCAGCGTGACCGACACGATGGGGCGACACTTTGTGGGCCTTGCCAACTATACGGCGGTACTGGGCAACGATGCGTTCCGACTGGCGGTGGAAAATACGGTGCGGTTTATCGGAGTATGCGTTCCGCTGCTGCTGGCGCTCAGTCTGGCACTGGCTTTGGCGCTACGGGCGAAAGGCTTAAAAAATACCTCCTGGGCCGAGGTCTGCCGCACGACCTTTTTGCTGCCCATGGCTTTGCCGGTGGCAAGCCTTGCACTGCTCTGGAAAGTATTGTTTGCCCAAAACGGCCTTGTGAACGGAACTTTTGGCACCCATTGTGACTTTATGGGCACGGATGCTGCGTTCTGGGTGCTGATCGGTACTTATCTGTGGAAAAACATCGGCTATGACAGCATCCTTTGGTCCAGCGGGCTGGACAGCATCTCCACAGACTTGTACGAGGCCGCTGCCGTGGATGGTGCCAGTGGGTGGCGGCAGTTTACAGCCATTACCCTGCCCAACCTGCTGCCCACACTGGCCGTCACGCTGGTGCTGAGTCTGCTGAACACCTTTAAAGTTTTCCGCGAAGCCTATCTGGTGGCCGGGGCCTACCCGGAAAAAAGCATCTATTTATTGCAGCATTTGTTCAACAACTGGTTCCTGGCACTGGATCTGCCAAGGCTGAGCGCCGCAGCAATCCTGATGGCAGGGGCGCTGGGGGCGGTGATCGCGGTATGCATAAAACGGCTCTAAAAAAAATTCTGCTTTTCCCATTCGTCCTGCTCGTATGGTTCCCGCTATGGTTCCTTTTGATGGGCACGCTGACCGGCTCGGAGGAGCTGGCAGCGACCATCGGCCCGGCGCTTTCCGGCAGCGGGCAGGCTGCGTGGACCCTGCTGCCCAGCTACCCTACGCTGGAACCTGCTGTCAAGCTGCTGCTGGACACACCGGAATACTTTACCACCTATTGGAACACCTGCCTGCAGACATTTCCGCAGTTGGCTGGTCAATTGGTCGTGGGTGCTCCCGCCGCATGGGCACTCTCCCGCTTGAAATTTCGCGGGCGCGGGGCCGTGCGGGGGCTGTACCTTATTTTAATGTTGCTGCCGTTCCAGGTCACTATGGTGCCTGCCTATCTGACGATAAACCACCTGGGACTGATGGATACTGTCTGGGCGGTCATTCTGCCGGGGGCATTCAGCACATTTCCCGTATTTGTGATGCAGCGCGGGTTTGACGCTGTTCCTCTGCCGCTGCTGGAAGCTGCCGCTATAGATGGCGCGACCCCGTGGCAGCAGTTTGCGCGAATCGGCCTGCCAGTGGGGCTGCCCGGTATCCTGGCTGCGCTGACCATGAGCTTTCTGGATGCCTGGAATGCGCTGGAACAGCCTATGACCTTTTTAAAAACACAGTCGCTTTGGTCGCTGTCACTCTATCTGACCGATACTACCCGCGACCTGGCACTGACCATGGCGGCCAGCCTGTTTGCATTGCTGCCCGCCGTACTGATTTTTGCTTTCGGCCAAAAGTATCTGGAACAGGGGATCCTGGCCGGAGCCGTGAAAGGATGAGGACCTATCGAACTGCTTACCGGGATGGACCCACGCCAGCGCCAGCGGCTTGGGTGGATTGTCCGCTTTTTTGCACTGCTGCTGGTGCTGACACTGCTGGCCCGCGGTACAGCAGGGGCAGCCATGGCCAGCGTGACGGTGCAGAGGCCGTCCTCCGGCAATGTGACAAAAAGCGTGCGCACTACGGCCACGGTCAGCTTTGCGGGCGGCACACCTTTTACAGTGCCCGCGGGTCTGCTGGTCATGGCAGTACCCGTGCAGGCGGGGCAGACCGTCAAGGCCGGGGACACGCTGGCCGTGTTTGATGCCGCTGAAGTGGACCGCGCCGTAAACGCCAAGCGGGCCGCGTTGCAGCAGGCCCGGACCCAGGCCGCACAACAGACGGCGGGAGACACCGCCGACCCCTACGCCGCCCAGCTCGCCCAGCAGCAATTAGAACGTGCCTACGAGGAAACACACAGAATCTACGCCGATGGTGAAGAGAGCGTTTCCCGTGCCCAGACCAAGCGGGACGAAGCTGCTGCCGCTCTGGAAAAAGCCCGCAATGCCAGCTATGCGGACGACGCTGAAAAACAGGCCGCCGTAGAAAACGCCGCCGCTGCCCTGGAAGCTGCGGAGGATGCCCTGTACAGCGCCCAAAAAGCCGCCGAAGATGCCAACAATGCGGCACTTTCCGCCGCCCAAAGTGCCGAGGATAACCGCAACACCGCACTGCACACGCTGGAGAAAGAGCAGGAAACCACGGAAAAACAGAACGCACTGGACCGCGCCGCTGCTGCTGTAACGGCCTCTGATGCCGAAACCCTGCAGGCCGAACTGGATGCCTTGCTTGCCGTGCAGCAGGCGGGCGGCACACTGACTGCCCCCAGTGATGGCACCCTTGTGTCGCTGGATCTCGTGGTTGGGCAGCCCTCCCCTGCCGTGGGCGGCCAGCTGGCTGCAGATGCCGATTTTACCGCCGAAATTCCTTTGGAAGAATCTCAAGCCAACCTTGTTTCAGTTGGCACTGTACTGCACCTGAGCCAGAGCCGCGCAAGCTGTGATGCCGCCGTGCAGAGCCTTTCGGCCCCGGATGAAAACGGCACCGTTACAGCAAAATGCACCTTGTCCAAAGGGGCATGGTGTGCCGGTGCTGCCAACGCATCGGCCACGGTGCAGGGTGAAAAGCGGCCCTGTGTGCTGCCGGCCAGCGCGGTACATAAAGATAATACCGGCTGCTATGTGCTGGCTATCGAACAAAAAGCCACAATCTTGGGTCAGCAGAATATCGTAGTATCGCTGCCTGTCACGGTGGTGGAAACGGGCGATACCACCGCCGCCGTCAGTGGTGCGCTGGACGCCGATACACAGGTCATTGTCAGCAGTACGCGGGCCGTGCAGGCCGGGGACCGGGTGAAGATCCATGATGCATCGTAAAAGAGGTTGGGCGGTTGCGGCAGTATTGCTGGTAGTTTTGCAGCTGCTTTTGCAGACCCGCGCAGCGCATATTGTACAGCAGAACCCAACCGTGACGGTGACCCTGTCTTCCCCGCTTACAGCCGGGCAGCTTGCCGCTGCACGGGAATGGGAAAAAAGTAATGCCAACACTCAAGCCGTTACTGCCAGCTTTTGGAGCGAGAAAGCAGCAGCGGTCTCGGCAGATTCTGACCGCACAGCGGAAGATGTGACCTGTATCGGCTTTGACGGTACAGCGCAGGACTGTCTGCCTGTGGAATATCTTCAGGGCACAGCACCCGGTGTCGTAGGACAGCAGTGCGCGATTTCTTCGACGCTGGCGTGGACACTGTTTGGCAGCTATGATATTATGGGCTTGACTGTTGCACTGGACCGTACCGAGTATTTCATTTCCGGCGTGTTTAAAAGTAAAAGCAAAACGCTTCTTTATCCGGCGCAAAGCGGCTTTACCCACGCGGCGCTGCGGGGTCTTTCGCCCGACACCCCCAAAACGGACGCCGAACAGTGGGCCGCAGCAACCGGTGCCGGAAAGATCACCGCCATCACTTACGGCCCCCAAAAGGCATGGCTGGCTCAAGCAGCGTGTGCCCTGCCTGCCCTGATTGTCGGACTGGCTTTGGTCGTGCTGTTGCTGCGCTTTATTTGTGCCCTGCCCGGTGTCTTGCACGGGGCAGCCCTGTTTGCTTTAGCACTGGCATTTGCGTGGGCGGTACCCCATTTTCTGCAAACCCTGCCCGGCTGGCTTATCCCCGGCCGCTGGAGTGATTTCAGCTTTTGGCCCACTTTATGGACGAAAATTATGGATACTTGCAATGGAAATATGAAGTAATTTAAAATTTGCAAGCAGAATAAGCCACAGATTGATGATGAAGAAACTTGCTTTCGATATATATTTCGCTGAGGATGTCTATAGAAATCGTTGGGAAAGTTGGACAAACTCTTTGGGATATTTTTGCATGAACATGACAATTAAATGCACAAGCATTTTTGGAATTGAACATAATGAACGGGTTTATATAGGAAAACAGCAAGATGCTAAAGCAAGGGTCATATACCGGGAATAGTGGTACTCTATTGCGTTTTATTTTACATTCTTTGACCACCATTTGACTACTACTGTGCAGACGCACCGTAAAACACCGAAAAGCCCGTTGTGACAACCACCAACAGGCGTTTTCTTGCTTTGGACGCAACTGTGCAGAACCAACAAAATTCACGCTTCAACGTTGGTCTGTACGGGCTTGTCGTAGTTCTCCGACAACTGCGACGGGGCAGGTTTTAGGCTCTGTTTTGCGCGATACAGCGTTGTTTGTACCCGCAAAAACGCGGTGGTCAGCGGTAGTCAGACCACGAATTGACCACTATTGGGAATTGACTACTTTACAAGATTGAAATACGCTGTAACGACGTTTTTCATATATAAGCGCTCGTGGCGCAGCTGGATAGCGCGTTGGACTCCGACTCCAAAGGCCGCTGGTTCGAATCCAGTCGGGCGCACCAAACAATGAAAATCCGAACCTTTTCTCGATAGGAGAAGGGTTCGGATTTTTCGTTTTCTTCGGAAATGATAATCCCGGCTCATTCCAAACGGCTGTGTGTCCAAAACCTTATCAAAAGAATTGTGTAACGAAAGTCACAACTGTAAAGGTGCCGTAAGGCGGAAAGGACACAAACATGAAGTACGATGAAAGAGCCTGCAAATTCAACATGGACACCGGCTGCGTGGAGCTGCTGCTCCGGGATGGGAGAAAAATCTCCATCGACTGCATCGGGGTCGAGGATGCGCTGGATGTGACTATGGCGCAACAGACAGAACTGGACTACCTTATCTATAATGACCCGCTGGGCTATGCGGATTTGATTCTGAACGGGAATCCAGAGGAATACTTGAAGAATGTGGCCGGAAGCCATGGGCTAGAAGATTAAGGAAAATGCCGTTCCAGTTGCTTTTGGAACGGCATTTCTTATTTTTTGCTATCCGGCATCTTTTGTCCCCGCAGCTCCTGCCGGATGGCACGGAACTGCTCCGGCACATCCGCATCGGTCATTGCACCGGGTGCATCCACTGTCCCGGCAGCTTTGGCGGTCTCATAGAACCAGCACTTGTACTCCACAGTCTCCAGCGTGTGCTGCAACTGCTGGATCTGCTGGGTAAGCACCTCGCGCTGATGCCGGAACATCTCCAGCCGGGTGTCGATGGTGTCATCTCCCTGCATGGCAAGCTCGATATACTGCCGGATGTCCTTGATGGGCATTCCGGCTTTTTTCATGCAGCGGATGACCTGCAGCCATTCGAAGTCGCTTTCCCGGAACATCCGGATGCCGCCGGAGGAGCGCTCCACAAAGGGTAGCAAGCCCTCTTTGTCATAGTAGCGTAGCGTGGAGGCAGGTACGCCCAGCTTTTGTGCCATTTCGCCTACGGTATAGATCATCTGAAACCCTCCGAATTTTTTCAAAAAGCCCTTGACTTAAAGTGCACTCCAAGTTGTATGATAAGACCAAACTTCAACTACATCATAATGCGGATACGCTCCGCTGTCAAGAATGTATAAACGGAGGGAAATCAGATGATCTTACAGGAAACCTACAAACTGGAAAATGGCGTAAAGATTCCCAAGCTGGGGCTTGGTACATGGTGCATTGACAACGACAAGGCGGCGCAGGCAGTCCGCATCGCTGTTGCGCTGGGGTATCGCCTTATTGATACCGCACAAGCCTACAAAAATGAGCAGGGCGTTGGCGAGGGCATCCGTAGCTGCGGCGTTCCCCGTGAGGAGCTGTTCGTTGCAAGCAAGGTGGCCGCAGAACTGAAAACCTATGAGGCAGCAGCCGCCTCCATTGAGGAAACGCTGGAAAAAATGGGGCTGGACTATCTGGACCAGATGATCATCCATGCACCCCAGCCGTGGAACGAATTCCGGGACACCAAACGCTACTTTGCAGAGAACAAAGCCGTCTGGCGTGCGCTGGAGGATGCACAGGCGGCGGGCAAAGTGCGGGTCATCGGGGTATCGAATTTTCTGCAGGATGACCTGGAGAACCTGCTGTCCGATTGCCGGGTACAACCCATGGTGAACCAGATTTTGCTCCACATCAGCAACACCGATCAGGAACTGCTGAATTTCTGTAAGGAGCAGCACATTCAGGTGGAAGCCTATTCACCCATTGCCCACGGCGAGGCGCTCAAGAACCCTGTGATCACGCAGATGGCAAAGAAATACGGCGTATCTGCGGCACAGTTGTGTGTCCGCTATGTTCTTCAGCTTGGCACAGTGGCATTGCCCAAAACGGCAGACCCACAGCACATGGCAGAGAATGCCGCCGTGGATTTTGTCCTCACGCCGGAAGATATGGCTGCGCTTATGCAGATGGAGCACATTGCCGACTACGGAGAATTCAGCTTTTTCCCGGTGTTCAGTGGGAAAAAGCAGGTCTAAGCGTTTGCACAGAAAGGCAGGGGGACAACAATGGCAGTAAAACAGACGGCAGGGCGGGACGCTCTGGGCGAATTTGCGCCGAAGTTTGCAGAACTCAACGATGATGTGCTGTTCGGGCAGGTGTGGAACCGGGAGGACAAGCTCTCCCTCCGGGACCGCAGCCTTGTGACGGTGGTAGCGCTGATGGCACAGGGGCTGACGGACTCTTCCTTCCGGTATCACCTGACGGCAGCGAAAAATAACGGTATTACCCGGACCGAGATCGCAGAGATCCTGACCCATGCGGCATTTTATGTAGGCTGGCCCAAGGCGTGGGCGGCTTTCCGCATGGCAAAGGAAGTCTGGGCAGAGGACGCTGCAGAGGATGCCAAGGCAAAGCACCAGAGTGAAATGGTGTTCCCCATCGGTGCATCCAACGACGGTTTTGCACCATATTTCAGCGGAAAAAGCTATCTGACACCCCTGTCCACCGCACAGGTTGGCATTTACAACGTCACCTTTGAGCCGGGCTGCCGGAACAACTGGCACATCCACCATGCTGCAAAGGGCGGTGGGCAGATCCTTGTCTGCGTGGCAGGCCGGGGCTACTATCAGGAATGGGGCAAAGCGCCGCAGGAGCTGCATCCGGGCGATGTGGTGAACATTCCCCCGGAGGTCAAGCACTGGCACGGTGCCGCACCCGATTGCTGGTTCTCTCATCTGGCAGTGGAGGTGCCCGGCGAGGGTGCCGCCAACGAGTGGTGCGAGCCGGTGGCGGAGGAAACCTACGCACGGCTTTCCTGATAATGAGCAAAGCCTGAAAAGGCTCACGCAGACATTACAGAGCGTTCCTCAAAAAGAGCGCTCTGTTTTTTTTATTCTTCCTCTTGACTTGGAGCAAACTCCAAGTGTTATACTGGGCGCAGAAAAGGAGGTTCTGACCATGACCATTAAGGAAGTATCGGAAAAATACAATGTTTCGCAGGATACGCTCCGCTATTATGAGCGGATGAAGATGATCCCCAAAGTCCATCGCACCTCCGGCGGCATCCGGGATTACCGGGCAGAGGATATGCGCTGGGTGGAACTGGCCCTGTGTATGCGCAGCGCCGGTCTGCCCATCGAGGTAATGATCGAATATCTCCGGTTGTTTCAGGAGGGGGATGCCACCATTCCGGCACGGCTGGAGCTGCTCAACGAGCAGATGGAGGCGCTCCGGGCACAGAAAGCTCAGTTGGAGGACACCATGAACCGCCTCGCCTACAAGATCGAACGCTACGAGGATGCCCTTCGTACTGGGAAACTGGTCTGGGGCACCGAAGAGGAACACTGAAAGAAAGGATCGTACCATGGCAAAATTGATCGCTTTTTATTCCCGCGCAGACGAAAACTATTTTGACGGTGCATACCGCTTTATCCCGGTGGGCAACACCGAACGGGCGGCAAGGATGCTGGCGAAGCTTACCGGAGCAGACCTGTTCAAGATTGAGCAGAAAACGCCCTATGCCGCCGGGTATCAGCAGTGCATTGCGGAAGCAAAGCGTGACCTGCAAGCCAACGCCCGCCCGGAGCTGGTGAACCTGCCGGAAGATCTGGACGGTTACGACGAGATCTATCTGGGCTACCCCAACTACTGGGGTACCATGCCCATGGCGGTGTACACCTTTCTGGAGCGCTACGATTTTACCGGCAAAGTGATCCATCCCTTCTGTACCCACGAGGGCAGCGGGCTTTCCCATACCGAAAAAGATATTGCCGCCGCTGCCAAAGGCTCCACGGTAAAACCGGGACTTGCCATCCACGGCAGCGAGGTGGACAGTGCCATGAAAATGCTGAAGGAGTGGGTCTGAGATGGAATACGAAAAAGGATACGTTTACAAATTGATGGACAAGGGCGGTCCCACCGACACCCGGGAGGAATATTTCAACGAGGCCGGGGCAGAGATGATGCGTGCCCGTACCCTGTGTGCCAAGGCAAACGCAGCTCTGCCGGATGACCCTGCTGCTGTGAAGTATCTGGAAGAATTGTTCGGGCGCAAACTGGATGACGTCCGCATTCTGACCCCTTTCATCTGCGATTTTGGCAACCGGGTCAAGTTTGGAAAAGGAGTGTTCCTCAACCACTCGGCGATTCTGTCTGCTTCCGGCGGCATTGAGTTTGAGGATGGTGTGATGGTCGCTCCTGGTGTCCGCATCGCCACCATCAACCACGACCTGAACAACCGCCACACGATCTACACCTACGGCAAGGTGACCATCAAAAAGAACGCATGGCTGGGCATGAATGTCACCGTTTGTCCCGGCGTGACCATTGGCCGGTACGCCGTAGTGGGTGCCGGTGCAGTGGTGACAAAGGACGTGCCGGACTACGCTGTTGTGGCAGGGGTCCCGGCAAAGGTCATTCGGATGCAGGACCCCAGCCAGCAGCAGGAATGATCCCATCCGCCGGTGCCAAAAGGCAGCGCAGCCAAGGAGAAAAACTAGTAAGAGCAGCTTGATGCTCTTACCACAATGAAATAAAAACGACAGGAGCCGGTTTGCTTCGGCTCCTGTCGCTTTTTATCCCTTTAGTGTAGTCAGAAACTTCTCGGCGGCTTTGGTCAATACGGCGTTCTTTTTCCAGACCAGAGCATAGCGGGTTTCCAGCGGCGGGTCGAGTGGCAGAAAGCGCATCCCCGGTTCCAGCTCCGGGCCCAGCAGGTCCCGCGTGATGAGCAGATTGCCCAGCCCGCTCTGGACAAGAGCAGCGGGGCTGCCGTAGATCACATTGTAGGTGGCGGCGATTTCCAGCTTTTCCGGGCGGGTGCGCGCCCACTCGGCAATGGCTTTCTGCAAGCCGGCACGGCGGTGCAGGATGAGGGGCAGGTGCAGAATGTCTTCCCGGTGAATACTGCACCTGCCAGCCAGTGGAGAATCTGCCCGCACCAGAAGCCCCCAATAGGAATGCTCCGGCAAAAGCAGGGATTCATAGCGGGAAGCATCCACGGGTGCCAGCAGAGTGGTAAAATCCAGGGTGCCGTGTTCCAGCCGCTCGGTCACATCGGTGGCATCGCTGCTGTAAAACTGAAAGCGGATGCCGGGATAGCGCTGCCGCAGGGCTGCGGCGGCTTGCAGAAGGCTGGGCTGGGGGTTGCCGCCGATGCTGATACTGCCCGAAAGCTGCTGCTCCGCGGCGGTGATTTCCTGCTCTGTTCTACCCACCAGTTCAAGGATTTCTTCCGCACGCTTTCGCAGCAGAACGCCTTCTTCGGTCAGGGTGATATGCCGTTTGCCCCGGATGAGCAGCTGCTTGCCCAGTTCCTGTTCCAGCTCCATCAGCTGTTTGGAAAGGGAGGGCTGGGCAATGTGCAGTGTTTCTGCTGCACGGGTGATGTTTCCTTCCTGTGCCACTGCCAGAAAGTAACGCAATACACGGATCTCCATTCTTTTCTCCTTTCACCTTTTCCTCAGTATAGCATCCGAAACCATTCCTGTAAACTATGATAAAGTATAGTTTATAAGTATTTGAAGTTTTGCGCAGGAGGCTTTATACTTCCTGTGCAAGGGAGGTATCAAATTTGAAACAGGCAGTTCAAAAACAAAAACTGGATATGCTGAACGGTCCGCTCTGGAATAAAATTCCGCAGTTTGCTTTGCCGGTGGCGGCAACGGCGATCCTGGAGCAGCTGTTCAACGCTTCGGATATCGCGGTGGTGGGCAACTTCAGCGGTGCCGCCAGCACCATCGCCGTGGCGGCGGTGGGAGCCAACAGCTTCGTCATCAGTCTGGTGGTCAATTTCTTCATCGGCATTGCGCTGGGTGCCAACGTGGTCATTGCCAACGCCATCGGGCGAGAGGATACGGACGCCGTGCACCGGGCGGTGCATACCGCCGTGGTGGTGGCTGTGCTGGGCGGTGTGCTGGTGACGGTGCTGGGGGAGCTGGCGGCAGGTCCGGCGCTCCGTGCCCTGAATGTCCCGGCGGAGGTGCTGCCCTACGCCCTGCTGTACCTCCGCATCTACCTGCTGGGGGTGCCGGTGATCCTGCTCTATAACTTCGAGGCCGCCATCTTCCGCAGCGTGGGCGACACCCGTGTGCCCTTGCAGACGCTGGCCTTTTCCGGGGTGCTGAATGTGCTGCTGAACCTGTTCTTTGTCATCGTGCTACACATGACAGTGAACGGCGTAGCCACCGCCACGGTGCTTTCCAACGCCATCAGCTCGGTGCTGCTGTTTGTCCGGCTGCGCCGGAGCGACAAGGCCATCCATCTGGAATGGACAGCGCTGCGCATCGACCGCCGCAGCCTGCAAAAGATTTTGCAGATCGGCATCCCGGCAGGTATCCAGAGTGCGGTGTTCTCCATCTCCAACATCGTCATCCAGTCGGCCATCAACAGCCTTGGCACGGTGGTCATGGCGGCATCCAGTGCGGCCTTTAATATCGAGGTGGTGGCCTACGATGTGCTCAACTCCTTCAGTCAGGCGTGCACCACCTTTGTGGGGCAGAATTATGGTGCCGGAAAGCTGGACCGCTGCCGCAAAACGCTGGTGCTGTGTCTGGTAGAAGATGCCCTTGCGTCTGGCATTGCCATTCTGCTGGTGCTGGGCTCCGGGCACTTTCTGCTGTCCCTCTTCAACCGGGACCCGGAGGTCATCGCCTTGGGCTACACCCGCCTGATGACGGTGTTCACCGCCTACTTTTTCAGTATGCTGTATGAGGTCATGTCCGGTTACCTCCGGGGCTTTGGCATCTCGCTGGTGCCCGCCCTGCTGACCATGCTGGGGGTCTGCGGGGTACGCATTCTGTGGATCGCCACGGCGTTCCCCCGGAGCCGGACCTTCCAGACCATCCTGCTGGCCTACCCGCTGAGCCTTGCCGCTACCGCAGTACTGATTTTGCTGGCACTGCTGATCTATCATCCATCCCGCAGAACGAAAGGAGAAACTGTATGATCCCTACCATCACTTTGAACAATGGCGTAAAAATGCCCGCCATCGGTTACGGCGTGTTCCGCATGAAGGACCCGGCAGAGTGCGAAGAAGCCGTGGTGCAGGCTATTCAGAGCGGCTACCGGCTCATTGATACCGCTGCCGCTTACGAAAACGAAGAAGCGGTTGGCCGTGCCATCCGTCGCTGCGGCGTGCCCCGCGAGGAACTGTTCATCACCACCAAGCTGTGGATCACCGACACCAGCTACGAGGGCGCAAAGCGCGGCTTTGCCCGCTCCATGGAGCGGCTTGGGCTGGACTATGTAGACCTGTATCTCATCCACCAGCCCTACAACGACTACTACGGCGCATGGCGTGCATTGGAAGAGCTGTATGCGGCCGGGAAAGCCCGTGTCATCGGCGTGGACAATTTCACCCCGGACAAGCTGGCAGATTTTGTGTTCTGGAACAAGGTGAAGCCTGCGGTAAATCTGGTGGAGTGCAACGCTTTCTTCCAGCGGGAGGAGGAGCGCCGCTACATGGAAAGCCAGAACATCCAAATGCAGGCATGGTCGCCGCTGGCTGCCGGACAGGGGCGGCTGTTTGAGAACGAGACCCTCCGCGCCCTTGCCGCCACCCACAACAAGACCGTGGCGCAGATAGTGCTGCGCTGGCTGGTGCAGCGGAACATCGTGCCGCTGGTCAAATCGGCAAACCCGGCGCGCATGAAGGAAAATCTGGACATCTTCGATTTTGCCCTGACCGATGCCGAAATGCAGCAGATTGCCGCGCTGGACACCGGGCGCACCGCCTTTACGCCCCGGACCACCGGGCCGGCAGTGGATGCCTTTTTGAAGGCAGCACTGGATTATAAGGTGTGAGGGCACAACCTTGTACAAAACAAAAACAGGGTGCGCCCCTGAATAGGACGCACCCTGCCATCGCAATTCACGATTTGATTCGTTGGCAACAACCGTGAATTGCATATCGCAAACAGGTCGTTGAGAATTGCGCTGCTTGTAAAACTTGCGATTAAATCCACATACGATAACGATATGTACAGCAGGGAGTTCCCCAATGGGAACTTCCTGTTTTTCGTTGTTTGCATGATGAGTCTGTTCTGCCTGCCACGCGGCAAACTCCCGCTGGCCTTCCTCGCTGTTCCAGCAGGCAAGGATGGCCGGGTAGAATGCCCGTGCCAGACGGTCGATGACTTCATCGGGATAAGGGGAAGTGTTTGTGGACTTTTTCTTTTTGTTCAAACGCACGCTCCTTTGATCGTCCCACCGTGGCAAAGCCGGGCGAGAAAATCAAAGTTCCAATTTTTATCAGGCGCAAGGGCGCGGATGCTTTCCGCCCTGCACTTGCGGCTGGTGGCTCGTTGATGGCTTACAAGTGCCTGTCGTTATGCGATTTTTTCATCGTTCAGCATTTCTTCAAACTGTGCCATATACGCTTTGTGCTGCTTGAGGATTTTTAGCGTTTCAGTTTTGGCGTAGGAATCGTCCGGCAGCTTAGGCAAGTATCTCATCAAAAAATCAAAGTCCTGCTGAATCCGCCGGACAGCGACTTCCAGCGCGGAGTAGTTGATTCCAGAGTAGTGTGAGTAGCTCGACTGCGGAGCGGGACGGTCTTCCGGGTGCAGAATCTCGTGCACGATCTGCTTGCGGTTCGGAAAATCAGCTCTGGCGAGGCGGTGCATATCGGCATCACGGACTTTGAACTGCCCGGACAGGATTTTCTCTTTCATACCGGGCATCATCTGCTCCATGATCTCCACGCCCCGCATGAACTTCTCAGATCGGGCAACGTAGGATTCGCTGACATTGTTCCGCTCCGCGATCTGCTTACGAACGCTTGCTTCTGCGGCAGTGGGAGGAATTGTGTCAATTTGACACAATTCCTCCGGGGCGGTTTTCTTAGCGGCAGCCGTGTGCTGGTTGTTGCCGTTTCCACCGGGCTTCCGATGCTCCACACTGTACTGCTTTCCAATGAGGAACTTCTTCTGCTCCGGGGTGAGATTGCGCCGCCCCAACTGGTTCTTGCAGATCCAAGCGAGAACTTCTTCCCGGCTTTCAAACGGGAGCGGCATGGTGGAGAAAGAGATTTCGGGATGCTCCTGAACGATTTCATAACGATTGTGGCCATCAACAAGTGTATTATTCCAAACAATCAAAGGAGAGATCAGCTTGCCCTCTTTGAGGATGTTTTCTTCAAGCTGCTTAAATTCATCATCGGTCAGAGGAGGGATCTGGGACTGGAACTCCGGGTCGATTTTCAGATTGATCATACGCACACTCCTTTATCTCTCCTGCTGCGTCTGTTCTTCCTCCCGGAAAAAGGACGCAACATTCTGCTTTGCGGTTTTCAGCTTGAGCAGTTCCTCTTTGGCTTCCTTGTACTGCTCGTAGAACTTTGCCTTTTCAGATGCCAGCTGCGCATACTCGGTTTCCAGTTTTTTCGGGCTGGGCAGCTTTGTGATGTTGTTTGCCTTAAAATAGGCTGCTGCCGCCCGGTACGCTGTCAGCTCTGCGCGGTGCTGCTCCTCAAAGGCTGCGGGTCGTTTTGCAGCTTTTAACTGCTGTGCGATGTTCTTGGTGCTGGTGTAGGCTGCGACATGATAGCGCAGCTCATTGTTGGCTTTCATGCGACCTTCGAGGTCTTTCACCACCGCCAGCGAGTCGTGATACTTGGTTTCCAGTTCAGCGATGCGCTGGTTCAGGGCGTCCTCGTCGGTCAAGTTCTTTTCCTGCAGAAGCTTCACGGTCTGTGCCATAACTTTGAGATTGTGTTTCGTGAGCCAACGCTTATAGCCGATGCCCTTGCCCTCGGTCATCCTCGACTGGATGTCGATCAGTTTCCCGATGGTATCCTGTTTGAACTGAACCTTGGGTTTGCGTTCGGCATTTGCCTGCAACGTGGCAAGCACTGCCGCCTTATCGAACTTGTCACCGAGATGTTTCGCCCGGATAAACTTCGTTCTGCCAGCGGGCAGATAGCTGAGCTGTCCACGGCTTTCCTTGACGGCAATGCCGTGCTGCTGCATGAGCCTGTCGGAAAAATCCTCAAAGCTCGTGGCACGGTACAACACTGAAGAAATCTGTTTCCGCAGGGTATCTTTTACGGTTTCAAACTTCTTCTGCCGGGGCTGCTGTCCAGCTGCGGTGAGGGCTGCGTTTTCACGGTCAAGTTTCAACTGGCCGCGCCTGCGCGCCCAATACTCAGCTTCGCTCACACGCTCTTTCGAGCCGTTGAGCAGGTCGATCTGGTACAGTCCGGCACCTTCGCACAACTCCATGACCTCGACACGCAAGTGCCGCATGGTCTGGGCCGTGCTGGAATGCTTCATACCCTCGCGCCAGTCACGGGGCTTCTGCATATAGGGCTTGCGTTCCACTTCTCGTATTCGGATGCTGCCGATCACGATGTGGACATGGATGTTTCCCGAATGGTTGTGCCCATCCGGGTGAGTGCAGACGATGGCAGGGTGACCGGGGAAGTTTTCTTCGCAGAATTTCAGGCCAAGTGCCTGTGCCTTTTCCATGGTCAAGCCGTTGTCGGCTGCATCTCGTGGGTCAAAGCTGATGATATACTGATGGCTCTTGATATCACCATGCTGGGTGTTCTTGCCATACTTGCGGTTTGCCAGCAAACAGGCCGTTGCGAACGAAAACTCGCCGCACTCAAGGGTGTCGAGCAGGTACGATTCCCGCAGCTTCGGTCTGCCCTGTTCATCCAGAAGTTGCTTCCCGGTGAACGCATCAT
>ERZ1034691.691-NODE-691-length-24678-cov-26.155586_pt1 | contig 24678 bp, 43 predicted proteins | sample MGYA00520638_ERZ1034691 | MGnify/ENA primary metagenome ERZ1034691 (study PRJEB33766, sample SAMN09781763) | gut metagenome | biome: gut microbiome | host: Homo sapiens | place: Madagascar | study: EMG produced TPA metagenomics assembly of the PRJNA485056 data...
TTTTGGTTACATAGTTAGTGTAACTTTTTTTTAGTTGTATATAGGATATAATTTCAAATTTTTGGTTACATTGAAAATCAAAGAAAAGGGCTATATTTCAAGCCCTATTTTCTTCAACTTACAAAAAATAAAAATTATGTTCCAAATGGCAACAAAGTATTTTCTTCTTAAATCTTACAGTTCAAATATAATACAATAAAAAATGAAATCCAAATAAAAATATCACTTTTTTTAAAATTTGATTTTATGTAGATTTCTCGTTAGTTTTCTTTAGTTGGAGCTTCCACATTCGGCTAATAACCATGTGTAGTGCCGTTTTTGTGCAGTTCTGAATGGCACTGTTTGCATACAGCTAATAAATTATCTGGATTAAAAGCTACTTCTATACGTTTATCTCCAGTATAGTTCATGTAGCTATCTCGGTGATGCACATCAATAGCTGGTTTTATTATTCCTTTAGATAGGCAGACTTCACATAGTGGATGAAAGTAGAGGTAGAACTATCTAAGTAGTTTCCACCTCTTACTTTGATAGATGCTTTGTCTTTCTATCCTTTTTAACTATTTGGGCTTTACGCTTTTGTTCTTTTTCAAGTAAGGCATAGTTCTTTATATTGTTTATTAGTGTTGTCTTTATAATGTGTTTAGTTTCTTCTGGCTCATTATCAGTTACCAGTATGTTATCTGTATATATTTCTACCTTTGTTTCAGCATAATTGTAGCATTTATCATCCCTCATATACTAGCCAGATAACTAGTCAAAGTAGAATTTGAACTATTCTATAAAATCCTATTTTGGATTATAAAGTCTGGTTAGTTTCAGATAGGTATCATTAAAGGTAGATTCATCTGATTCAGTCTTTACAAGTAGACTATGTAAATATCTGTAGTGCTTATTTAGAAGGTCATTAACTAGGTAGTTATATTCTGACTTTTCTATATTATTCTGTTTCCTTCTATATTTGCTCCAGTTGTAAATCATTGTAGCTATTTATTAGTTGGTCTATAGCGTATCTAACTAATGTGCTTCTTTTAATATTCATTTCTTCTGTTATTATCTTTAGCATTTGGTCTTGATTAGGTGTAACTCTTACTGATACCCTAATGTCTTTACAAGTTAATTTTTTACTCATATAAATTCTTTTTAGTTTATGTAAATATACCTATTGTATGACATAAAACAAAATAAATGAATGACAATTTTTTGGATTTTTGTAGAAATGATAAAAAAGAATGTTTAACTAATTAAATGATTTGAAGCAATGAATAACTTTAAGATTCCCAGTGATATTGAGAAAGAAGCAAAGAACTATATGGTAAATGTAGTCAATATGCTTGAAGAGAATGGTTTGATGGAAAATGTAGATACTGCTGCTTTGACTATGTTAGCCAGAAATTACAGTATGTTTATTAAAGCTAGTAAGCAGTTGGAAATAGACGGCTTAACTGTTACTTCTGATAGAGGTAACATAGCACCTCACCCAGCTATTAAAATAGCTAAAGATGCACAAACTTAGGCTATGCGAGTAATGGAGAAGTTTGGTCTTACTGCTAAAGATAGAACAAAGATTGCCAAGTTAAGTGAGAATAATAAGGAACTGTCTCCACTAGAAAAGTTTGTAAAAGATAGTAAGGAAGTTAGATAATTATTCTTTAATTATGATTAAAGATAAGTTATACTATCAATATGCAGAAGGTGTATTACAGAACAAAATAATAACTTGTGAGTTTGTTAAGCTGGCTTGCCAAAGGTTTATTGATGATTTACAAAGGGATGATTTAGATTTTAGAGAGGATAAAGTAGATAGAGCTATTAGCTTTATAGGGACTATGAAACACTTTAAGGGCAAATCATCTGGATAGAACTTTATCTTACAACCTTGGCAATAGTTTATTGTCGCAAATATTATTGGATTTTACTGGAAAGGCACTAATGAAAGAAGATTTAGCAGTAGCTATATAGAAGTATCTAGAAAATAGGGTAAATCTGCTTTAGCTGCTGCCTTATGTATGTACTTTCTAATAGCTGATGGTGAAGATGGTGCTGAAGTTGACTTGGCTGCTAACTCTAGAGATTAGGCTAGAGTATCATTTGAATTTTGTTATTAGTTTGCCAAATAGTTAGACCCTAGCGGCAAATATCTTACATCACACTTAAAAGGTATTAAGTTTAATTTTAATGCTTCTAAGTTAAATGTGTTTGCTGCTGATGCTTCTAAGTTGGATGGATTTAACGCTTCATTTGGCTTAATTGATGAATATCATGCAGCTAAGAACAGTAAGGTTAGGGATGTAATTAAATCTTCTATGGGTATGAGATAGAATCCACATTTATGTACTATTACTACTGCTGGATTTGACAAGTCTTTACCATGTTATAAATTAAGAAGTACTGCCATTGAAATACTACATAAATTAAAAGAAGATGATAGTATGTTTATAGCTATCTACACTTTAGATGATAATGATGATTGGACAGATGAAAAGAATTGGATTAAGTGTGCTCCAAACTTAGATGTTACAGTAACTAAGAAATATATTAGAGAGTAGGTTAAGTCAGCACTCAATAATCCTAGTGAAGAAGTTGGAGTAAAGACTAAAACCCTTAATCTTTGGTGTGATTCTGCTGAAGTCTGGATACCAGATAATTATATTGTTAAGAGTAGTAAGAGTGTAGATTTACTTAATTTTAGGGATGAAGCGTGTTATATCGGTGTGGATTTATCTGCCACCAGTGATTTAACAGCCGTATCATACTTAGTGGTTAAGGATGGAATATATTACTTTAAGAACTATTACTATTTACCAGAAAGTTGTCTTGTAAGTAACTCTAATAGGGAGAAATACAAATACTGGAAGAATACTGAATAGCTTATACTTACAAGTGGAAATGTTACAGACTATGACTATATTACTAAGGATATGCTTAAATATTAGGATGTATTGAGTATTTAGGCAGTTGGTTATGATAAGTGGAATGCTACTTAGTGGGCTATATAGGCTACTGATGAAGGTTTACCACTGGAAGAATATAGCCAGAGTATAGGTAACTTCAACCAACCAACTAAAGAGCTAGAAAGATTGATTTTATCTGGTAAAGTCATTATAGATAACAATGAAATTACTAGGTGGTGTTTCTCAAATGTCTAGATTAAAGAAGACCATAACGGAAACACTAAACCTATAAAGACATAGAAACAGATGAAGATAGATGGCACTATAGCTATGATTCAAGCACTAGGAACATATCTATAGAATCCGAATAATGGAAAAGAATTATTTATAATATGAATTTTAAATTTTGGAAAAAGAACAAACCAGAGGAAAGAGCTAGCGCAGTCTTTGGAGATTACTTGCTATACAATACGGCTAGCAGCTATGCAAATAATAAGGCTATGCTACTTAGTGCTGTTTATAGGTGTGTAGAAGTAATCTCTGATTCCATTGCTTAGTTACCTTTTGAACCTTATAGGATAGATTCAGATGGATGTAAGATTAAGTTTACCAAGCATCCGACATATAACCTTCTAAATAGAGAGCCTAACCAGAATATGAGTAAGTTTACTTTTATGAAGACTATGGTAGTAAGTATGCTTCTTACTGGTAATGCTTATGCATTCATAGAAAGGGATGAGAAAGGAAACGCTAAAGCACTTTACTATATTCCTTCAGAACTGGTTACTATATTGAAACCACAAACCATAACAGATACTATCAGCTATAGTATTACTGGTATGAAGAATGTGGTAGAAGATTGTAATATGATTCATATTCTTAACTTTACTAGTGATGGATATGAAGGAATCTCTACCCTAGCTTATGCCAGAAAGACTTTAGGTCTGGCTATGGATGCAGAAGCAAATGCAGAAGGATTCTTTAAAGGTGGAGCTAATGTAGCTGGTATTCTTAAATGCAATTCACCATTAACTACCAAATAGAAGGAATCACTTAAATCTAGTTGGAATAGTGCCTTTAATGGAAATACTGGTACGCCTAACGGTGTGGCAGTTCTGGATGCCGATTTGGACTTTTAGTCAGTAACAGTAAATCCTTCTGATGCACAATTATTGGAGACTAGACAGTTTAATGTGATAGATATTTGTAGGTTCTTTGGGGTATCTCCAGTTAAGGCATTTGATTTAACTAAGAGTAGCTATAATACTATTGAGTAGATGCAGCTAGCCTTCTTAACAGATACTTTACAGCCATTACTTGAAAAGTTTGAAAATGAGTTTTAGAGGAAACTTTATAAGCCTAGTGAGAAGGATTCTATTACTGTAAGATTCTCCACAGCACCTTTACTAAGGGCTGATAAGCAATCTTAGGCTAATTATTACAATACTCTATTCCAGATGGGAGTAATGACTATTAACGAGATTAGAAAGGAATTAGATTTACCTCACTTAGAAAATGGCAATACTTCATTTGTTCAAGTGAATGTGTAGACATTAAAAGATGCTACTACTAAACCAACTGAAGATTAGAATACATTTTTATCTAAAGAATATAAGGAAGAAACTTAGGACAATACTAAAGAATAGAATACCAATAATGAAGAAAACAATATTTGACATTACTATTAAAAAGGATGGTACTACAATAGGAACACTTGTAAGAGCTGATATGATTGTAGGTTAATCTCCATTTGTAGTTAGTAAGCAAGCAACTAAAAATTAGGATGTGGATATTTTTAGTAATGGTTATAAAGAAATAGAGCTTAAATACCTTAACTTAAAAGGTGAACTTGAAAGAGGTGATATAGTTGAATTTGGAGGAGCTGTAGACGATTATAATATAAGCTCTACTGGTGTAGTAGAGAGTGTAAAAGCAAATGGTTATGGAACCTACAATATTGTATTAAAACTATAGGAGATTACAAAAGGTAGTAAAGTTGAAGGAGGTACTAACTATGTTCTTTTTAATTGTAATAGTGATGGTGCAGTAATAAAACCTATAAAAGAAGTCCTAGAAATACAATAAATATAATGCAGCAAGCATTAAGAGATACCGCTTATTTATGGGATTATAACGGTATAGCTTTTATAAGAAAAGGTTGATATGAAAGAAATACGGAATTGTAATAAATCAGAAATTAGGAATTTGGAAACTAGGACAGTAGAAGGATATGCCGTAGTTTTTGACAGTCTTTCTAATGACCTAGGAGGGTTTAACGAGATAATAAGTAGAAATGCCTTAGATGGAGTTCTAGAAAAGTCTGATGTATTCTGTTTACTTAATCACGATAATTCTAGAGGTATTCTAGCCAGAAGTAATAAGGGCTAGGGTTCTTTAGAATTGACTATAGATGATAAAGGTTTGAAATATAGATTTGAAGCTCCTAAAACAGCTTTGGGGGACGAACTATTGGAAGGTCTTAGAAGGGGTGATATTAATGCCAGTTCTTTTGCTTTTACTGTTGGTTCAGATACTTGGGAGAAACGAGAAGACGGAAGCTATTTAAGAACTATCAATAGCATTAAAGAGCTATTTGACGTATCACCAGTTTACTAGCCAGCTTATTCTGCTACCAGTGTTGATACTAGAGGGTTGGACTAGTTAAAGAATAAAGAGAAAGAAGAATTAGATAACTATTATAAGGAACTTGAAAAGAAATTAGTATGATTAATTCTTTGACATTAAAAGACAAAAGAGAACAATTAAAGATTAAAGCTGAATCTTTACTTAATGAAGCTAGAAAAGAAGCTAGAAAATTATCAGCAGATGAAGAATCAGAATATAATGATTTGTGCAAACAAATAGCTGATGTAGATAATGAATTAAGAGATTTGAACAACAAACTTAATAACAAGGAAATTAAAACAACTATGAAAGAAAATTTTTCACTTTTGAAGGCTGTTAGAGCAATCGCTAACAACCAAACTTTAGACGAAAGAAGCCAAGAAGTAGTAAACGCTGGTATAGCTGAAATGCGCAAATCTGGTCAGTCATATAGCGGTCAGATTGTTTTACCAGTAGAGGAAAGAGCAGACATTCAAGCTACTAAAGCTGGAAAGGGTCAAGAGATTGTTGCAGAGGACAAACTTAATATACTTGCACCTTTGCGTGATGCACTTGTGCTTAGTGCTGCTGGAGCTAACTTTATGACTGGTCTTGTAGGTAATGTTTCTATCCCTACTTATAGCGGTTCTACTGTAGGTTGGGCTGGTGAAGTCGATGCGGCTTCTGATGGAGCTGGAACTTTTGGAGAGGTAGAGCTTAGTCCTAAACGTTTGACTGCTTATGTAGACATTTCTAAGCAGTTCCTTATCCAAGATTCTGTAAGTGCAGAAGCACTTTTAAGAAAGGATATTGTGGATGCTTTGTCTAACAAACTTGAAGCTACTATTTTGGGTGCTGTTGCTGGTGACGCTACTAAGCCAGCTGGACTTTTCGCTGGTGTAACTGCTGATACTGCTGCTATTACCTTTGCAGATATTCTTAAGATGGAACAGAACTTAGAGGAAGCAAACGTAAGTGGAAATATTAAGTTTATTGCTTCACCAGCAGCAAAGGCAGTTCTTAGAACTACAGCAGTAGGCGGAACTAAATCAGACCTTAGAATGTTGATGGAAGGTAATGAAATTGATGGTATTCCTACACTTGTTACTAATGGCATGACTGCTAAAGGTCTTATCCTTGGTAACTTTAACGACCTTGTAATCGGTCAGTGGGGCGGTATTGATTTGACTGTAGACCCTTATACACAAGCTGCTAACGGTAAGATACGTTTGGTTGTAAATGCTTACTTTGACGCTAAACCACAAAGGGCAGCTTCTTTTGTAACTAAGGTATTAAAGTAATTCTTGCTTCATTTCTAATTGATTAATTGGTAGCTATCTTTATAAGGTGGCTACTTAGTTAATCCAATTTATTTTGGCTATGTATATAACACTAAACACAGTTAAGAAGCATCTTAATATAGATGATTCCTTTACAGAGGATGATAATTATATAACAAGCCTTATAAAGGTAGCTGAAGATGCTGTAGCTAAAAATGAGAACATAGCTTTGAAGGATATAGAGGAAGATGGAGAACTGCCTTCTTCTGTTGCACATTCTATACTTCTGTTAGTTGGCAATCTCTATAACAATAGAGAAGCTACTAGTTATTCTGTCCCTAATGAAGTTCCTTATGCTTATAAGTATTTGGTTAATCTTAATAGAAACTTTACTGTAGGATGAATGGAGGTAGATTAACAGAGGTAATAACTATAGAAAGACCTTCTATAGCTTAGAATGATTTTGGAGCTAATAATCTTTAGTGGTAGAAACATATACAAACTAGGGCAGATGTATAGTATGAATCTGGAACTAGAGCCACTGAAAACGATGAAGTAATTTTTAGCTATAATAAAATATTTACAATTAGATATTATCATGATATAGATGAATAGGATAGAATTATCTGGAATAATAAGAAGTGGAGAATACTATCTATAGAGCCAGATAAAGCTAGACAATTAATCACTATTAGAACGGAATTGATAAATGAGTAAGGTGGATTCAAGTTAGGTAGACTAGCTTCTAAATCAGTTAGCACCAGAAACCATTTAGGATATAATATTTAAGGCATTAAAAGAAGGTGGTAACACCTTAAAAGCAAATACCATATTAAATCTTAGAAGACCTACATTAAATAAGGGTGTAAGAGTAAAACCTAATAAAGCCTTTAATGAAGTATAGGTTAACATTATGGGTGATTATAGGCTTAAATGGTTTGAGAAAGGAACTAAAGACCGTTTTACTAAAGGACATAAAATTACTGGCTATGCTGATTTCAGACACCTTAAAAGGACTGGAAAAGGCGGATATAGGGGTAAGATGGTGGCAGAACATTTCTTTTAGGCTGCTAGGAATGATGAAGAATCCGTTTATAATGCTATGATGGCTTCTATTACTGAATCTTTAAATAAAATACAATGAGTTGTATAAGTATAGGTAAAGCTATTAAGTCTCTCTTAGTAAGTGGGCTTAGTAAGACTGATGTAAAGAATAAAATATATCCGCTAATAGCTGATGAAGGCACTACTTTTCCATTCATTATTTATAGGAGAAATTCCATAACCCCAGAATCTGATAAAGACTATACAAATGATAGTGCTTATATCTAGATAATGATAGCTGCTAATAACTATGCTGAAAGTGTAGATTTAGCGGAAAAGGTAAGAACTTCTTTAATCCATAAAAATGGAACTATTCAGACTATACCAGTAGAGGATATAACTTTAGAAGATGGTTCAGAAGAATTTATAGATAACACATTTGTACAAAATCTAATATTCAAAATAACAATACAATGAGCAAAATTCGCGGTGGTGATATGATGCTGTTTGTTAACGGCAAATCAATAGCTTATGCTACTTCTCACACTTTAACTATAAGTGGTGATACACAAGATACTTCTAATAAAGATGAAGGTGGTGGTGATTGGGCTTCTAATGAGGTTAGCACATTGAGTTGGACAGCACAAAGTGAAAATATGTATTCTATAGATGGTGCTGGTTCTAACTTTGATGATTTGTTTGATATTATGGTAGCTAAGACACCAGTAACAGCAACATTTAGCAAGAAGACTGAAACAGCCGTCAATGTACCAGAAGGCGGTTGGACTGCAAGTAAACCAGATTATGAAGGTAAGGTAGTTATTACCTCACTTGAACTTAATGCGCCTAACGGTGAATATGCTACATATACAGTACAATTTACTGGTATAGGTGCTTTGCAAAAAGTTGATAAATAAGATATGATATTTATATAGCCTTTATGCCTTATACAAAGGTATAAGGGCTATTTTCATTTTAAATAAGCAAGAATTATGAACACAATTAAAATCAATGGAACTGATTATAAGGTAAAATATACTATTAGAGCTTTGTTTATATTTGAACAAATAACTGGTAAGGCATTTGTAATATCAACTTTATTGGATAACTATATATTCTTCTATAGTATGATATTAGCAAATAATCCAGATAATGTACTGGATTGGAATGACTTTATAGATGCTTTGGATTCTGACCCTTCTATATTCAAGCAATTAAATGATATAGTAGAAACAGAAGAAAAGAAACAGAAATTACTTGGTGAAGAATAGAAGGATGATGAAGTAAAAAAAAATTAAGTATATCTGAAATGTATGCTATATTGGTGATGCAGTTACATTATCCACCTTAGTATGTGTTGGATGATATGTAGATGTATGAAGCATAGGTAGCCATGAAATATGGTTATTATGCTTCTAAAGATGTTTGGGAAGCCAACAGACTGACAGCCTACATAACAGCACAAGTAAATAGTAAGAGAAGGATGAAAGTATCTGATATAGTTACATTCCCTTGGGAGAATAAGGAAGAAGAATCCAATACAAGTATTACCAAGGAAGATATAGAGAGATTAAAAAGGAAAGCGGAAATATACTTAAAACACAATAATGGCTAAGGATTTTGTAGTAAACATAACTGGTAAGGACAACTTATCAAACACCTTAAAAGGGATTAAACAAGAACTAAAAGATACTGCTGGAAGTACAGCAGCTATAGATAATATTAGAAGGAAGTTTGAGTAGATAAGTAAATCTACATAGCCATTAAAGACACAACTTAGATAGTTAAACAATTTAATGGGGTAGATGAAAAGCACTGGTTTGGCTTCTAGTTATAAAGAAGATTTTGATAAGATAACGGAAGCTGCTGGTAGAACTAAACAATAGATGAATTAGGTTAATGCAGCCATTACCAGAGCTGCATCTAAAACACCTATACTTGATTAGATGGGAACAGCCTTTAATGGGATAAGTGCAGCTGCAAATATAGCTACTGGTGCAATGAATTTATTTGGGTCAGAAAATGATGATGTTCAAAAAGCTATCTTATAGGTTCAAAGTGTCGTAGCTGCTGGAATGGGATTTAGCTAGCTGATTCCACTATTAAAAGCGGCTAAAATTGCCTAGTTAGGATTTAATAGGGTTCTTATGAATAATCCTTATGCTGTAGCTGCTACAGCTGTTATAGCATTAGGCACTGCTATTTATAAGTTGGCCTCAAATCACAATGAAGCAATAAAAGCAGAACAAGAACACCAAAAAGCGTTATAGGATTTAGCAGATGCAAATTAGAGGGCAGCAGATATGTATGGTTCTGAATATGCTAAAGCTGTAACAAATCTTGTACCTAAATTCTAGGTATTAGCAGCATAGTATCAATCATTGAAAACCAACATGGAAAAGACAGAATTTATTAAAAATAACTAGTCTGCTTTTAATGAGTTGGGCATTTCAATAGATGATACAAGAGATGCAGAGAATGTGTTTGTAAAGAATACAAATGCTATGGTTCAAGCTCTTATATTAAGAGCAAGAGCAATAGCTATGTAGAATGTTGCAATAAAGTTATATGAGGATAGCATAAAGAAGAAGATAGCAGCTGATAAAGCTGATGCAGAGGCAACGAAGAATATGCACAAAGATGCACAAAAAAGGATAAATAATAGAAACCAGCACGCTGTAGCTGGCTTCTTTGGCCGTAAGAAGGGTGAGACATTCAATCAAGCTAGACAAAGACAATTAAACAAAGCAAACCAGAAAGATAAATGGATATTAAGAAAATAGCATAAATCTACATCTAATAGAAATAAAGCACTTAGAAAAGGTGCTAAAAATGATATTGAAATAGCTGATAATCTCAGTAAGCAAGTAATCAAAACTTATAATCAATCTAATTAGATGATGATGAGAGCTAGAGGAAAGAAAGCTGGTAGAGGAACTAGAAGAACAAATACTGGAAAACATACATCTAGTAATGTTGCAAATACTAGTGTAACTGGTGCTAATAATGAGTATAAAGCTAATGCAGAAACTATTAAGGATATGGAAAATAATGTTTCAATCTTAGAAGATAAATTGAAAGGATTGAAACCTAATACAGAAGAATTTAAGAAAGTATCTGATGAAATTGATGGCTGGAAGGATAAAATCACTGATGCTGACTTTGTACTTATTCCTAAAACTATTAATGATGCAAACAATAATGTATCTATCTTATAGGATAAACTTAATAGATTAGATGTAAATTCTGATTAGTTCAAAGAAGTATCTGAATAGCTTGAAGAAGCAAAAAAGAAAGCTGCTGAATTTTAGGAGAAACTTAATAAACCTACCTTTGAAGATGGTTCTGTGAATTATCTTAAAGATATGATTTCAAAGATATAGGAGCAATTAGATAACGCAAACTTAACAGCTGATGTAAGATTAAATCTTATATAGGATAAGAACGATTTAGAAGATGAAGTAGCTAATATGGAAGACCCTACTAAGGCTAAAAGAGAAGAAGATGAGAAAAATGAAAAAGAAGCTAAAGAAAGAAATGAGAAAGAGAAGAAAAGATAGGAAGAAACAATAAACGGTTATAAAGCTATGGGTGATGCAGCTAGTGCTATGGGTGATATTATGTCTAATGCTGGATTACAAGGGGCTTCTGCTGCTATGCAAGTAGCTTCTGCCACTATGAATGCCGCTGCTTAGATTATTCCATAGGTTATGAAAATAATTGCAGCAAAGCAAGCTGAAGCTATGGCTGGTGGTACTGCATCCGCTGCTGCTTTGCCATTCCCAGCAAATATAGCAGCTATTGCATCTATTATAGCTACTGTATTAAGTACATTCAATACTATTTTCTCTGCTGTTGGTGCTTATGCTAGTGGTGGTATTATATAGGGTGCTTCTACTCACGGTGATTAGTTGTTTGCTAGGGTTAATGCTGGTGAAATGATATTGAATGGAAGTCAGTAGGCTAGACTATTCGATATATTAGACGGTGCTTCTAATAATAATAGCAGTGGATAGGTAGAGTTTAAGATTAGTGGTAGCACTCTTAAAGGTGTATTAAGAAACTATGATAATAAAATGTCTGTATTATGATATATAACGGTTACTTTAGAGATAAGAAAGATTCTCTTTATAAAGTGAGAATCACAACGGCTAACGGTACTACTGCTAAGGAAATAACCCTTAGCGGTACACCATTTGTTACAGAAATGGATGAATCAGATGATACAATATATGCCCCAGCTAAATATTAGACTGCAACAGTAGAAGCTATTAGTGGTGACTATATGTTTGATGTTTATTCTGGTAAGGCACAAGATACAAAGGTGGAGCTTTATAAGGGGGATGAATTGATTTGGACTGGTTATGTTAGACCAAACTTATATGATGTTGGATTTGAAAAAAGTAGAGAAGTAATACAAATCGAATGTTAGGATGCACTATCTACCTTACAGTATTTCCCTTATAAGTAGCCAGATAAATAGGTCAGAAATTTCTTGTATGTGATTAATAAGGTTTTATCTGTATGCAAGTCTTATAAAACGTTTTATGTGTCAGATAATACTTAGCTCACTTCTACTTCTGATAGTTGTATATTGAATGACTTATATATAAGTGAACAAAACTTCTTTGATGATAAAGACAAGAATGAAACTGATGATGATGTAGCTTGGAAATGTAATGACGTATTAGAAGAGATATGCCAGTATCTAGGATTGACTGCTATAGCTGATAAAGATGCTGTCTATTTTGTTGATTATGATGCCATTAAAAAGGGAAATAATACTTATTGGAAGTATGAAGTAGGAAGTACAACTGGAACTAAAGTTGATATATCTTTTAATAAAAAGATAACTAGTAAAGATTATTCCGCTAATGGTGCTACTTTATCAATGGATAAAGTATATAATAAGGCTACTGTAAAAGCTGAATTATATAGCTATGATAATGTTATACCAGATATGTATGAGACTTCAAATAATATCACATCATCTACTGACCCTATAACATCATCTACCAATAATAAGGAACTATTTTGCGAAGTGGTAAAGTCTACTTTAGGAGACAAAGAAGATAATAATATGATTATTATGCTGAATCGTATTAATACATAGGATACAATTGATGCTCCTTACGGTGGTGCTTATAATATAGTAGCTGTAAAATATTTCAATAACCCTAATTATAAGTTCTTTAAGTATGATGGGGCTAAAGATATAACTGATACTGTCACTTCTCTTAATTATACAAGTAGTAAATCTATGCACGGTGCTACTATTGCCAAGTTCTTTGTATAGAAGGTAGATAAGCCTTATGGAACTTGGGAAACTATTATTAATGACTTATAGGGTAAGAAGGTTACTTTTGATGATTGGATGTCTAAGAATGATATTAGCAGTATTAATTTCTCTGATTATATAATGATGCTAAATCCAGATACTAATCATATATCAAATGATGATATTGAAAAATATCCATACTTTCAAACTACAGTATCAGACACTACAAGTTTATTTGGAGGAGATAACGCCTATCTGGTTATAAAAGGTAGCTACTGCTTTCATCCTTATTCAAATACTCCCTATCCTATCCCACAAAATGAAAAGGATATTGGTTAGGGTAGATATGCAATGGATGAAGGCTAGACTTATCTTCTTTGTAAATTACAATGGGGTAACTTATACTGGAATGGTAGTGAATGGACAAATACCAGTTCAACATTCAAATTACCATATTTACCAGATAAAGCCAGTAAAGATGATAGAAGGGCTGACCATACAATGTTTAATAACATTGATTTTAGAAATACTGTGAGCTGGAGAATAGGCACTAGTGAAAAAGGATATATAATTAAAGCACCTACTTCTTCTGTTGTAAGTGGATTACCAATACTCACAGTATATAAGCCATTTGACCCTAATTATCATTCCACTAAATCTGGTGACAATAAAGGACAATACTATAAACATTCTGTAGTATTCTTAAAGAACTTTGAGATTAAGGGAATTATAGGAGACCCTACATTTAGTGATTAGAATGATACTGATACTGAATATAGTATAGACATTGATACTGACTACGTAAAAGAGTTATCTGATATTAGTTTTAAGATTAATACTTGGGACAATAAGAAGCCTAACTATAGTTGTGTATCTTATAAGGACAGTAACGGTAGTTTTCATTTCTTAGATAGAACTTATAATAAGACATTAGCTGAAGAAGTTAAAGGAGTAACCTTTACAGATTCCAATAATATAGATACTACTTCTGATGGCACATTACGTTAGGAATGGTGGTTGATTTATAGGCTTTATAAGTAGTATAAAGATTAGTCTGTGATACTTAAAATGAATTTGAGAAATGATAATGAGTTATATGGATTATATACTATTCATAACTTGGATGGTAGACAGTTCATTGTAGACTACATTAATAGAGATTATCAGAATAATAGTTAGGATATAAAACTAATTGAAAAGAAATGAAGTTTGTAAAGAGAAATACGACTAAGGGAAGTGAAGGAAGCAATGTAACTATTAAGAGTTATTCCAATAGTTCAAGTAGTTCAAGTTCCTCACTTACTAGTCACAATATATGGGGACAACCATTTGACGGTACAAATGATGTTACTGGTGATATGTAGAATGTAGGTTCTATTACTGCTACTGGTAACATTTAGACGGATGGAGATATTATTATCAAGCAATTAGATACTGATGGCAATGAAGTAGAAGGTGGTGACTTAACTATGTCTGTTGAAAATGCAGATGCTTAGTTTTCTGGAAAAGAAAATTATATCTTTGATGGAAAAATCAAAGGCAATTCTGCTGAAATAACAAATAATATAGAAGTCGGTGGTAAAGGTTCTTTCGATTCCGATTTAACTGTTAAAGGTATTTCTAAATTGAAAGACGTCACTTCAAATAACATTTCTAATGCCGATACTATTCGTACAAAGAATCTTGAATCTTATGGTAATTCAACTTTGAATGATGTTACGTCGAATAACATTACGAACTCTGATACAATTAAAACGAAAAATCTAGAAGTAACTGGTTCAGCACACTTCTTTGAACTTATAATAGATAAGATTAAGGCTGCTGGTGGTGCTGCTTTATTTACTCCAGCTGACGGATTTGATATTGATATAGTAGAAGCAAATGGTACTTCTGGATATAAGTTATATTGGCAATGCCAAGATGGAAACGGCAAGCAAAGGGATAATATGTGGAAAGTCAATGATTAGGCTTTATGTATGTCTTTTAATTAGGCAAAAGTTGGAACTAGTCATAGTGTCAATAACAAATATTACTGGTGTTTGGTTACAGATGTATCTGATAGTTCCAATCCAACATTAATAGATGGTGAATGTTATAATTATATAGTTATATCATCTACTGTATGTGATGGTACTGTTAATCCAGAAAAAGGTGATAGTATAGTAATGTGTGGCTATAGAGGAGCAGATGATGCTGCAAGACAATCAGCAATTTATATAAGTGCCTATTCATCTTTAGATTCAGACTTAATAGCACCTTTATTTGCTCAATATAGAGGTATAAACGACTTTAATCTAAGTAGTCATAGAAAGAGTTATTATGATGCTAATAAATCTAAGTTTGTTGGAGATTTCTCTACTGAAAGCGGAACTACATTTGATGACTTAGTGACAAAAGTAGACAACATTAGTAAAAGTGTCAAGATGATTAGCTCACAAGATTATTATCTTTTAAGTGACAAGAACACTGGAATAACTTTAGGCACATCTGGTTGGACTACTACATATACTTCACCAACTGAAACACAGAGATATTTATGGAAGTGTACAAAATATCACTATGGTTATAATAATGACGTTTGGAGTAATCCTATAATAGTAGCTGAATATATTAAAGCTACTAATGGTAAAGATGCAGAGTATTATATGATAGAATATACTAATAAGATACTAAGTGTATATGTTGATGATAACAATACCAATGGTATTCTTAAATGTGCTATAAAAGCCTATATATACAAAGTGAAGGGTAATGTCAAGTAGTTACAAACAGACAAAGGATTAGCACTCTACTTCTATAATAGTAAAGATACGCTAGTCACTTCTGCTAATGCTGACACTTCTAATCCTTATGAGAGAGATTACACTAATACTGTATTACAGAAAGATTATCTGACTAACACTAATCAGATAGTTTACTGTATAGCTGAAACATACGATTTATGAATATAAAAGAATTTATACCAGTATAGTTTGAAGCTGGTTCAGTCTTCAAAGTAGCTAAGAATGAAGCTACATTGACATTGGCAGATAGTAAGAAATATGCAGATGATAAAACAACTGAAATAGATAACAAATATACACAGTTAAAAGCTACTACAGATGAGATTAACAGTACTGTTGGTAAACAGACGACAACAATAAATAATTTATCTGATAGTATTGATGAAGCAAATGATAAGATAACTACTATTACAACGGATGTAAGCAACATAAAGCAAACAAGTAGTGAAATAACATCTACTGTAACACAGATTAAAAACTCATAGATAGGAAACAACGAGTTCATAGGAGTTAGTGGCATTGGCTGGAACGGTGGCAACTACAATGAAGCGCAAGGATGGGAACTTGACTACAATGACTATGTTTACCTACCGCCAATAGCTGATGTAAGCGGTGACTACATATTGTCATTTGGGAACTACACACAAAACTTACAAGTGGAGATATACAGTACGAATGAATTTTATAAGCCTTATAGATTGAACTACTATTGCAACTTCAATGGTGACACGGAATTACCTATAATATTGATAGAGGAAGGCGACAACAATGACACTTTGAAGAACACTTACTTGATAAGCTGTCCAAATGAGAACGCAGCCAATCTAAAGAAGGATGATATTGTTGTAGTTAAGAAGCATATCACTTCATCTAACAGTGACGTGTACGTGAAGTGCAAAATAAAGACCATTGAAGCAGATACTTCTAACACTTATGGGACTACTAACAATGCACATAAAGGATTATACAAAGCAACATTCACAGAATTTGCTACTACTGATGAGAACTACAAACAATACGCGTCATACCCTAAATTGACGTTGTTATTCACTGGTAACACAAATGATAGAGTAGTTGATGGTACTGCTAACAAGACGCTTAATTATGTCGCTGGAAACTCACAGAATAATATGTGGGTCAGATTCCAAGAATCAATTGGTTACAATAGAACGTTCTTAGTTAGGATGAAATCGACCATCCAAGGCACTTGCTATGTTGGATTCGTTCAAGTGGAAGATTGCACGAAGATGGGTGATGACATAAGACCACACAAGTTCAGTATGGAGAGTGGTGTGCTATCATCAAGCATAAAGCAGACAGCTACAGAGATAAGGCAAGAAGTAGGTGATAGTTTTACATCATTGAAAAACGGTAACTTCACTATTGGAGCTGACACTAAGATAATAGGCAACTTGAATGTGACTGGTACTAGCAACAAGATAAGTATAACTAATGATGATGGTACACAGATAACACAGATTCAACCAGTCAGTATAGGCACGTGGGATAACATAAAGAATAGAAGTACAATAGAATTGCATCTTTACCGTACACAATCTTCTTCATTTGCAACAGATAATTATGGTAAACTAAATAGTGTTCAATTTGTGGATAGCAATAACTTTGTGTTTACTAATTACTTTGACATTGGCACATTCAATACCGGAGATTCTATACAAATGAACACAAGTTATGGAGAAAGGGTCTTTGATAATGGTAGTACTAGTCACCAAAATGTTAATAGCAAATATGACTTATACAAAGTAGTAAATGGAACAGTCACTCCATTGATGACTTGGAACAATATAGCATCAAAGAATTATATATTGACAGAGACCACATTGTTAAGAGTAAAAGTAACTACTACAGTATCACTAGATACATTAGATACATTCAAGCCAAACAGTATAGTAACATTAGCTTGGAAAGTTGGGTTAGATGCTGTTGTGCCAGACAAAGGACAATTGATAACAACAGTTGGATATGATGGCATAGCATCTAGTTTCGGTAATGGAAACTATATGATGATTGGTAAAGACATAGCTGCATTCAAGTATGGTAATTATGAGATTCAACTAAGTAAAGATGGCATAATAGGATTAAGCACTAAAAAAGTATTTAAAATGTCTGCTAATGCTTCTGGTATGATTTATGATAATACTTTAGGTGCTTGGAAATTTGTTTGTGGAACTAACACTATATACAATACATTTATAGGATTAATTACTAGAACTCCAACTTATCTGTATCTTCCCTCTTCACCTTATGATGGACAAGAGATAACAGTCATAGACAAATGCTTTGGAGTTAATTTTTATGTAGTTCCTACTGGAGGTTATAAGATGTGCTTTGATGGAGCTACTAGTAATTCTTATTATAATGATAAACATGAATTACCACAGAATACAATGTGGCATTTTATTTTTATTTATGATACTTGGTACGCTGAATAATGAAAGAGAGTTGGAAAGAACTTGGATTTAAGGATAAATCACAATATGTAACAGCTATGATTCTTATAGCTAGTGGTATTGTGATAGCCTTCCTTAGTTTCGCTATGATTCACACTATTACAAGTGGAGTACTTATTTATATAGCCTAGGCTTTTGTGGCTGGAGGTGCTATATTTGGTGTAAGCATCAACTTTAGGAATCAGTTGATTGAAGCGCACGGTGAAACTATGAGTGCTGTAAGATAGTTAATAGAAGATGTAGTAAGTAAACATTTAGAAGATAAACATTAATAAATTAGGCTGGTATCTTTATAATAAGGTACTAGCCTTTTTCGTTATATGGGTATGAAAGTAACTGTTTATAAAGATATTTTTGATGAGGAACACAATAATATATACATAGATAAGTATATCAGCTTCTTTAGGGAACATTTGCAAAATAAGATAGAATTAGAAGATGGTTCATTTCAGTTAGAGGGTGAGCTAGCTTCTAATGATTTCATTTCAAAACAGTTAGAGAAGTTTGCCAATACTGAAGAGTTTAGGAAATGGGTAGCTGATACAACCTTAGATAAACTTCATACAGAAATCACTTCCACTGGTATGAAACTATGTCCTATAAACCTCTTTACTCTATGCCAGTATATCCTTTATATAACAAGAGAACAATATGTTGTACTGTTGAAACCTACAATAGCAGATACCTTGGCAGAGTTGAAGGATGTAAAGGCTATATCTTTTATCAATGGTGATGATAAGACTGTAACCACTAGTAATAAGAAGCTGATTAAGCAAATCTTAGACAATCTTAAAGCAGAAGAAACTACAGAATATGAAGCAGATAAGATAGTAAGGATAGATAAGATAATAGATAAATCTTTAATCCAAGCTAATTTTACATACTATGTAGCTTTATTCTTGAAAGAATATTTTAAGGATTATCCTAGAAGGTCTAACTGTTGTATGGTATCTTCTATAGAGCAGAAGCTAATACTGTATCTGCTATACTTCTTTGGATTGTCTCAAACACCTTTAACGGATTCACGTTTTAGGCAACTTATAAGCCAATATCACACACAGAGAATTAATATAAACTATTCTAACTTTCAAGATGTAGGGTTTATACCAGTTGACTTTGTGAAGTATAAAGATTGGAAAGATGGGCTTAATTGGAATAGATTAGACCCTATAAAAAAGGGAGAAACTATTAAATTTAAATTGTAACGAAACCTAACAGTTTTTTATTTGTTTGCTATTAAAGTTTATCGTAACTTTGCACCCAGAAAATATTTAATAACTCTGGTGTGCTTGATACCACAAACAAACCCTAAAGGCATAGGTAAGTATATATGATAACACTAAAGACAGTAGAAGGTAAAGAAGTTGAGTTTGAGAATGTAGCTAAAGTATTTGATACCGACAGAAAGACACGAAACGAATACTTTGGTAAGTATGTAGCAGAAGCATCTGCTAACCCTCTAAAGTTGGATGTTGTGGCTGCTAAGATTAAGGAGCGGGAGAAGGAGTATAACAATTATCTAGCCAACTTAAAAGCACTAGGTGAAGCTGTAGCTGTAGAGAAGAAAGAAGCTGATGCAAAGAAGCTAGCAGCACAAGTAAATGACATGACACCAGAACAGCTAGCAGCACTGAAAGAAGCTATAGAAGCTAAAGAGAAGCAGAATTAATCAACACTTCTATTCTATTAATGAAATGAAGGCTACTCTAACCAGAGCAGCCTTTTTTTTTTTGTTGTTTATGACGGTATGGGGGTAGATTTTGGACAGATTGGTCGCCAAACCCCACGACACCGACTTAATTTTGCACCTAATTTTTCATTTTTAGGAAACCAGCTATAACTACAACAAATCACCTTATGAGTTAATCTAGTTTATACCTATACTCTATATTAATGCTGGTTAATTGTTGTTATTTAGTATAAAACCAAACGGCACTTACTTTGTGGTCTAAATGATAGTTTGTACCTTTGTTTTTGTGAACGAAATGCGTGAACCAGTTTGTAACAACATCGTAAGTACTTGTAAATGAGAAGATTACGTGTAAATTGTGCAAAAGTAATTGTTTTCTTTCATTCTGCCAACATTAATCGCAATAATATTGCTACCTTTGCAATCGGAAAAGAAAAGATAAGGTAAAATGATTTCAGTAGAGCAATTAAACGTAGAGTTTGGCACCCGCCCGTTGTTTCATGACGTCAGCTACATCATAAATGACCACGACCGCATCGCGCTGGTTGGCAAGAACGGTGCCGGCAAGTCTACGATGCTGAAAATCATCTGTGGCATACAGAAGCCGACGTCTGGCACTATTGGCATTCCAAACGAATGCGAGATAGGTTATTTGCCCCAGGTGATGAAATTATCGGACGACACCACCGTAATAGAGGAGACACGCAAGGCTTTTTCAGGACGCAACAAGATGCAAGAGGAGCTGAAGAAGATGGAGCAAGAGATGGCAGACCGTACCGATTATGACAGTGACTCTTACATGCAGCTCGTGGATCGCTTCACGCAAGAACATGAGAGGTATCAGCTCATGGGAGGTGATAATTACGAGGCAGACATCGAGCGGACGCTCACTGGCTTGGGGTTTGACCGCACCGACTTTGATCGCCCAACGCGCGAGTTCTCTGGCGGTTGGCGCATGCGAATAGAATTGGCGAAGATATTGTTGCGCAAGCCAGACGTGCTGCTGCTTGACGAGCCTACCAACCATCTTGACATTGAGTCCATTCAATGGCTGGAGCAGTTTATCATAAATTCGCCAGCGGCATTGCTCCTTGTCAGCCATGACCGTGCTTTTATTAACAATGTCACCAATCGCACGATAGAGATAACCTGTGGACATATCGAAGACTATAAAGTGCCTTACGACAAGTATTTGGTGCTCAGGCAAGAGCGTCGCGAACAGCAAATACGAGCTTGGCAAAACCAGCAAAAGGAAATAGCTGATGCCAAGGCTTTCATAGACAGGTTTAGATACCAAGCCACGAAAGCCGTACAAGTGCAGCAGAAAATCAGGCAGCTTGAAAAGATCGTGCCAATAGAGATTGACGAGGTTGACAATAAGGTCATGCACCTGAAGTTCCCGCCTTGCTTGCGTTCCGGAGACTATCCGGTAATCTGCGACGAGGTTGGCAAGGCATACGGCAACCACACTATATTCTCTCATGTCAACCTTACCATAAAGCGTGGTGAGAAGGTGGCTTTCGTAGGTAAGAACGGTGAAGGCAAATCAACGCTCGTGAAGTGTATCATGGGCGAGATACCTTTTACTGGCAAGCTGAAGATAGGTCACAACGTGGAGATAGGCTATTTCGCACAGAACCAGGCCCAGATGCTTGATGAGTCTCTTACCATTTACGATACCATTGACGAGGTAGCGACTGGTGACATGCGACTGAAGATAAACGACCTTCTCGGCGCGTTCATGTTTGGCGGTGAGGTGTCGGAGAAAAAGGTTAAGGTGCTCAGCGGAGGAGAACGCTCTCGCTTGGCAATGATAAGGCTTCTTCTTGAGCCTGTCAACCTGCTCATCCTCGACGAGCCAACCAACCATCTGGACATGCCTTCGAAAGACGTGCTCAAGGAAGCCATTAAAGCGTTTGACGGCACCGCCATTATTGTCAGTCACGACCGAGACTTCCTCGATGGTCTCGTGTCAAAGGTATTCGAGTTTGGCGGTGGAAAGGTGAAAGAACACCTTGGTGGAGTCTACGACTGGATAAGGAGTCAGAACAACGCGGAAGTGGCTTCTTTCTCTAAGTCCGCCCCAGTGGTTGAGGCTCCTGCCAAACAAGAGGGAATCCATATTGCCAAGCCAGCGGAGCGCGTAGAGTCGTATGCTGAGCATAAAGAGCATCAGAAGAAGATAAACAGGATTAAAAAGGCGGTAGCCGACTCTGAGAAGAAAGTAGCCGAGATGGAGGCACGCCTAAAAGAACTTGACACGTTGCTCATGGATGCCAAAAACGCGTGCGACATGAAACTTGTCACGGAATATACCACTACCAAGGAGGCCCTTGACAAGGAGAACGACCGTTGGATGCAACTGTCAGAGCAACTTGAAAGTCTCTAAGACAAATAAAAACGCTAACAATCAATTATATTCTAAATCATATTATGAGAATAGCACATTATTTACCCATAATCATGATGGCTATCGCACCAGTCATTGGCACAGGTGCAAAGGGCAATGTCTCGAAGTCGGGGCTTGACCTTAGCAACCTCGACCGCAGTGTGAAACCATCTGAAGATTTCTACCGTTTCGCGACAGGTGGATGGCAAAAGCTTCATCCGCTTCCAGCTGCTTACAGTCGTTTCGGTTCGTTCGACATGTTGCAGGAGAATGTCAACAAGCAAGTAAGCACCATCCTCACTTCGCTGACGAAGAAGAAATACGCGGATGGCACCACCGAGCGCAAGTTGAGCGACTTTTATAAGCTCGCTCTCGACACGGCTCGCCGCAATCGTGAGGGCATCGCCCCAGTGAAGCCTCTGCTGAAAGAGATAGAGTCGGCAAAGGGCCGCAAGGGCATTTACGCCTTGCAACTTAAATACGCCAAGATTGGCCTTGGACAGCCCTTTGGCACCTTCTTTGGCGCAGACGACAAAAACGTGACAAGGAACATCCTGCAAGTCTATCAAGGCGGACTTACGCTCGGCCAGAAAGATTGGTATGTCAACAATGATGAAGCTACCGTAAAGATAAGGAAAGCGTATAAGAAACATCTTGAGAAGATGTTCGTGCTTTATGGTTTCGACGCCAAGGCCGCCAAGAAAAAGGCTGCCGCCGTGTTCCGCTTTGAGACAGAGCTCGCTCTAATATCAAAGAGCAACACTGAGCTTCGTGACCCGCAAGCCAATTACAACAAGATGACCCTCAAGGAATTTGAGGCTAACTATCACAATATCCACCTCGCGCAACTTGCCAAGGCAGAAGGCGTCAACGAGAGTTGCATCCAGGAGATGATAGTGGGGCAGCCCGCGTTCTTCAACGGCCTCGACAAGCTCGTGTCGCTACTTGACGCTTGGGAGTGGAAAGCCTTGATGGAATGGGATATCATTAACGCGTCTGCAAATTACCTTTCCGACAATATTCGTGAGGCTCATTTCGACTTCTTTGGTCGCACGATGTCTGGACGCAAGGAGGATTACCCATTGTGGAAGCGCGCCACAAACACCGTAGACAACGCCATGGGTGAGGCTCTCGGAAAGATGTATTGTGAGAAATACTTCCCAGTGACGTCGAAGCGCATGATGGAAAATCTCGTCAAGAACCTTCAAAAGAGTCTTGCCGAGCGAATCAAAATGCAAACTTGGATGAGCGACAGCACAAAGAACAACGCGCTGGACAAGCTCTCGAAGTTCTATGTCAAGGTGGGCTACCCTAACAAATGGACCGACTATTCCAAGTTGAACATTGACCTGAACAAGAGCTTCTTCGAGAACATTCTCGCCACACGTGTCTTCAAGTTAGAGAAAGAAATAGCCGACAAGGCCGGCAAGCCAGTTGACCGCGACGAGTGGCAGATGACTCCGCAGACGGTGAACGCCTATTACAATCCCACCACAAACGAGATTTGCTTCCCTGCCGGAATATTGCAGCGCCCGTTCTTTGATCCCAAGGCAGATGCAGCTTTCAACTACGGTGCCATTGGCGTGGTTATTGGCCACGAGATGACTCATGGATTCGATGACCAAGGCCGTCAATATGACGCCAACGGCAATCTCCACAACTGGTGGACGGCACAGGATGCCAAGAACTTTGACGAGCGTGCCACTTTGTATGCCAATTATTTCGATTCAATAGAAGTATTGCCGGGCCTTCACAGCAACGGCCGCTTCACGCTTGGCGAGAACCTTGCCGACCACGGAGGTCTCATGGTGTCTTTCAATGCCTTCAAGGAAGCTACCAAAGACCATCCATTGAAGAACGCTGATGGCTTCACGCCTGAGCAGAGGTTCTTCATCGCCTATGCTGGCGTATGGGGACAGAATATCACCGAGCAGGAAATTCGCAATCGTGTAAAGCGCGACCCGCATGCCTTGGGCGAGTGGCGTGTCAATGGCGCGTTGCCACACATACAGGCTTTCTATGATGCTTTCGGCATAAAGAAAGGCGACAAGATGTATTTGCCAGAGAATCAGCGCCTTGAGCTCTGGTAATCATGATAATTCACTTCTTGCCAACTCTTTCCCTTAGAGTTGGCACTGCATAAAAAACATTGCACGAAATCACAAATTGACATTAATTTGCGATTTCGTGCTTTTTCCTGACTTCGTCACTCAAAAATGTCCATTTTGTAATTGATTGATAAACA
>ERZ1034691.693-NODE-693-length-24666-cov-12.290317_pt1 | contig 24666 bp, 16 predicted proteins | sample MGYA00520638_ERZ1034691 | MGnify/ENA primary metagenome ERZ1034691 (study PRJEB33766, sample SAMN09781763) | gut metagenome | biome: gut microbiome | host: Homo sapiens | place: Madagascar | study: EMG produced TPA metagenomics assembly of the PRJNA485056 data...
TCGGTGAAGGGCAGAGGTTCGCCCTTTGAGAGCAGGGCGGCAATGGAAAGCATTAACTTGCTTTTCCCATCGCCCGGATCTCCTTGCAACAGCGTAACCTTACCAAAGGGAATATACGGATACCACAGCCACTTTACTTCTTTCGGCTCGATTTCACTTGCCTTGATGATTTCAAGAGGTACGCTGAAATTCATTTCGTTTTCATTCTGTTTCATCATTTCTTGTTCTCCTTTTCTGAAAATATAAAAACCACAGATTGATACCTAAACCTTGTTTGTGTTGCTTTTCGGGGCGAAAATCAAGGAAAAAACCTCGTTTTAAGTCTTTCAAAAAGGGACACAAGGCGTTTGTACTAACCTGTGGTTATGTATAAAATTGTAGATTTTAGGGTAACAAAAAACACCGTATTTCTACGATGTTTTTCGCTTCAACACTTGTCTTTTAGTTACAGACAAACTGGAATCTGTCGTATTAGAGATACCAAACCAATCCATTTTCTATTGCCTGAATCATTGCCCCCTTCGGTACCTTTCGCAATATGATTAAAACATCCATATAATCGGGTGCTGGAGAAATTAGTCCCATAAACGAAGGAACTACACATATTGTCATCAACCACTTCATTGAAATCGGGCAGACCACGAAAACAGCAAGAAAGATTATCCCCGGAATCAAAGGTGCCAATGACATCATTATATATCGTCCTCTGCTAAGTGCTGCTGAGGATGCAGCATATGCTCTCAACTGTTTTAGAGATACTCCTATATAAACTTTTGCCCCCTTTGGATAACTTATAGCATGAAGAAATTCATGTAACGGCATCGCAACAAAAAAGCCAATAATAAATGACAGCGGCATAAACCATAAATTAAATATAAATTCATCTGATTGCGCCTTTTTTGTAAAAATTGCAACAAAGCATACAATACAAGGGATAATCATGTATGGAATTGATGCTTTAATTATGTCATCTGGTCTGTCAATTAGAACTGCATTTTCAGGAATGCTTTTTTCTTCAATCTCTCTGTCCCACGGCTGCTTACCGTCCCAAACGTTTTCCCAGTTTTTATTGCCATCCCATATTATCTGCGCCATTTTAATATCCTCCACAAATTCCGATTTTACGCTTTCTTAATCGGATGTCTAATTACAGTTTTCCATTTCTCTGGAGCAACCTTTCTTGCATCAGACATATAAATCTCGTGGTGCAATCTATCTTTGTTAATATCATTGAGATACCCATTTTGCTCTATATAAGTATCCATAAGAGCAACGGTTGCTGGCTCATTATCAAAAGAACCTATGTGCATAATTTGAACGCATAATCCTTCATCAATCGTAAGATATTCTGCTGACGAACAATCAATTTTCTTCTTTTTCGTTGCTGTTTCTATCGCCCAGTCAAAATCAGCTTTAGATATGAAATCAGGCAAACGAATAACAGAAATCCAGTTAAAAGCAGATTTATTTGTATAATCTACACCCATAAAATCATCCTGCCACCAAAAGCCTTCCAATGGCGGAACAACATATTCAAAAAAGCCTTTAATTTTATAATCGGTCTTGTAACTCATTTTTAATGTGTATGCAACAGCATATAGAATACTGATTGCTTGTTGATATGCCCCGCCTTCTTCATTTGGATTGCCTTTTCCTCTAACTGCAATATAATTTGCCTTAGGTACATTTACAATCTCTGGTTTATTCTTAGGCATATAAAATTCTTTAAATTCTTTCTTAAAATCAAAAGCCATAACAACCTCCAAAATACCGATTTGCTGTCTTAATTTAAATGCATTATACCATATTTATTGTGATTTTTCAACTTGCCCACTTCGACTACACTCCCGACTTAATGACTTCTTGAATACTTGCCGAAAAAGAAGAACTGCCATCACTTGACAACAGTTCTTCTTCGGCTGGTATTAAATTACGAATATACAATCTCATTCAGTACAATCTCATCGGCACAGGCTCGAATGTTATTCATCATTCCGACCCATCTCATCGTATCCGTTGCTTTCAGTTCCTCCGTTACTCCTTGCTTGCGTGCCATTTCCTTCATCAGATACTCCGCCATATCACGAGCCGAAGTATCAATTTTAGCAAGGTGTTCATATAACCTTCCGCTTGTCATCAGATTAAAATATAACACACGCTTGTGTTCTCTCAAATATCGTTGCCGTAACCGCCCGTATTTTGAAAGGGGAGGACTTTCCTCTACTGTTAGGCAGGGATAATAGTAATCTCCGATGCGTTCGTATCGGATACCTGTTCTTTCGTCTGTAATAAATCTTTGCATAGTTCTTTCTCCTTTTGCTTCTTGTAGTAAAACTCCAAGGTTTTCTTATTGTGGTTTACCTTTTTACATTCCGCTGAACAGAATTTCTGCTGACTGTGTGTAGGCCAGTAGGTACTGCCACACACAGCACATACACGCTGACGATAATAATGATTGCCTTTTTCCGCTTCTCTGTCGGCTTTTGTCTTATCCTGCCTTGCCTGATAGCAGCAATCCTTTGAACAGAATATTTATCGATTGCTTGTAGGGGTAAACTCTTTCTGACAATGGGGACATACCTTTGTTTTGACAATTTTGCCACCGTTTTCAGCAAGTTTTTTCGCCTTTCGATTCTCTCGATAGGCTTTTTCACGCTGACGCTGTTTCTCCAATCGCTTCTTTTCTTCCTGTTCTTCCTGCTCTTTTATCTCGGCAAGTTCTTCCTCGGTGTAGACAATATCGACCTGTCCGACATAATTGAAGTAAATATCAACCTTTTGTGTCCTTGCTTTTCCCACACCCTCGGCTTCATACACCACAATCTTGTCAATGAGTTCGGCAAACATCAAATCGGAAACTTCCGTAGGATTTTTATACTTTCGTATCAGCGATATAAAATGCTGAATATCCATAGTGCTGTCCTTTTCTTCGGAAAGTTCCTTTTTCATCGCTTCCATTTTCATTTCCAGCTCCGCCTGCTCATCGTCATACTGCTTCATCAATTGCTTGTATTGTCTTTCGGGCAGTAATCCCGATATGAGATTTTCATACAAGCCACGAATGAGCGTAGAGAGTTCGTCATAGCGTTTCTGACAGCGTTTCAACTCCGATTGATTGTGCTTCGGCTTTTCCTCCTGCTTGTCTTTCCAAAGGGATTGCAGTTCCAAAGCAAAGGCTTTTTCGTCATTCAGAACGAATTTTGAAAAGCGTTTAACTGCCGATAATATCAAGGCTTCAACATTATCAGCACTAATCGTATGGGAAGTACAGAAATTAACCCTGCTTGCATACCCGCCGCAACGGTAAGAATACTGAACAGAACCGTCTTTCTTGCTGTAATGCGTTTGCAAAGTCATTCTCCTGCCACAGTCGGCACAATATAGATAACCGCTCAATCGGTTGCTGTGCGTTCCTCTTGCCGCAGCTCTGTTCGCTCGTTTCTTTCGCTTCTGAACGCTGTCCCAAAGTTCCTGCGATATGATAGGCTCGTGGGTGTTATAAAACACATACTGCTCATCTTCATCGGTAGTCTTTCTCTTATGCAGTTTGAAATTGGTGCTGACCGACTTTCTCAAAACAGTATGCCCAAGATATTCCTGTCTGCTTAAAATCGTTCTAATGGCAGATATGCCCCAAATATAAGGGTCTGCAAACTTAATCCCGTTGTACTGTTCTGGGTGATATTCCTTTGCATATGCGGCAGGAATTAAAACCTTTTCTTCGGTCAGTATTTCCGCTATGGCTCGTGGACTTTTTCCCTCATTGGCAAGCAGAAAGATACGCTTTACCACCTCAGAAGCCACAGGGTCAACAACAAGCGTCTGCTTATCGCTTGGCAGTCGGTTATACCCATAGGGAATAGAACCGCTACAACGCTTTCCGTCTTTCATTCGTGCATCAAATACAGCCTTGATTTTATTGCTCGTGTCTTTGGCATAAAATTCATACTTTTTCACCCGTTTCATTCCTTTACCCATCTCAAAAAGGTGCTATGCGTCACCCCAAGCTGTTTTGCCGCCGCCCTTGCGGACAATTCACCATGTAGCCACTGTGCCTTCAACGATTCCAGTCTATCTGGTCGTTTCATAGGTTTTCTCCCAAATTTCACTCCGTTTTGCTTTGCCGCAGCGATCCCCTCCGCCTGCCGCTGCCGGATAAACTCCCGCTCCGTCTGGGCAACATAAGGTAGAAGCTGCAAAGCAATGTCCGCGATCAGCGTTCCGGTCAGGTCCCGGTTTTGCCGTGTGTCCAGCAGGGGCATATCCAGCACGACAATGGCCGCCTGTTTTTCCTTGGTGATGATCCGCCACTGCTCCAGGATCTCCTCATAATTTCGCCCCAACCGGTCGATGCTCTTTACTACCAGGGTGTCGTCCTTTTTTAGTTTTCGGACCATTTTCTTATAGTTCTTCCGCTCAAAGTCCTTGCCGGATTGCTTATCCATGTAGATTCGTTTTTCTGATATTCCAAACTCCTGCATTGCAATGAGCTGCCGCTGTTCATTTTGTTCTCTTGTAGAAACACGGATATACCCATATTCCATAATACAAACCTCCAATTGATCGGTATTCGGATAAATTGTAATACAGTTTGCGAACCGCTCCGCACAAAAGTTCGATGATCCGGAACAGGAAAAAGTGCCAGCAGCCCGGCATCAAACCGGCACTGCTGGCACAAAACTCAATATGAAATATCTCTGATATAAACAAAAACCCGAACCCATCCCCCACAGGGAAGAAGTTCGGATTTCTTATGTTTGGTGGGGGAAGGTGGATTCGAATTTTGTTAGATGTGTCTATTATAACTTTTCAGGCTCAAATAGTACGATTATATTTTGATAACAGGATGTTTTCGTGATATTCTGTCTATTCCTTTTACCTGCATTTTATCGTGATTGTGGTCAGGGTTGTGGTCAAAACGCAATTGCTAATGGAACACCACTACTTTTTATCTTTTACCGATTCTTCCTGCACCGCTGCTCTGCCCAGCAGGATTCGGTCAAAATCGCTTAGGAACTCCTGATCCTGCCGCACACGGAACTTCTCAAATTCACACAATGCGTGTTTTTGCGCAATCTCGGCAGAAATGGAACCTGCATTTGTCAGAACTTCTTTCCGGGACAGCCGCAGCAATCCCTCGAATTGTTCTGCCCAATCCTGCATTGTCATTGGGACTTGCTCGGATGCCCGCAGCTCTGCCAAATCCAGATACGCATTGACGATTCTGGCCATTGCCGAAAGCTCCTCTTGGGTCAGATAATTCTTGGCGACAGTCACATCAAATCTCTGAATCTTTCCACTCGGCGCATCTTTCCAGGTAGTCAGGCCCATGTGTTCTTTTTCACTGTCTGCTCGATGGTAGATTACCTCCGCGGCAGTTTCCCCATGGATTGCCCAGTGAAGCTGATTCTGCACCCTGGCAAAAAACTGTCTGGTCTCATATGCTTTGGGATCATAATCAATGCTGGTTGCATAGATGTCTGTAATCTTTTGATAGAATCGACGCTCCGACAGACGGATTTCCCGAATGCGTTCCAGTTGTTCCTCAAAATAATCTTTGGTCAGGATGGTGCCAAAGTTTTTAAGCCGCTCATCATCCATGGCAAAGCCTTTGATGGTAAATTCTTCAATTACAGCATTGGCCCATTTGCGGAATTGCACCGCCTTGGGAGAGTCCACCTTATGCCCTACCGCAATGATTGCTTTCAGGTTGTAATGCTTCGTATCGTAGGTTTTTCCGTCAGAGGCAGTTATTCGAAAATTTCGAATAACTGAACCTTCATCCAGTTCGCCATCAGCAAAACACTTTTTTAAGTGATAGTTAATAGTATGGGGCTCCACCTGGTATAAAACCCCCATCATTTTCTGGGAAAGCCATACATTTTCATCTGCATAGATGGCATTCACATCACTTTCGCCGGTTGCGGTAATGAATGTCAGGTATTCGGCAGCGGAAGAACGGGTAATAAAACTTTCTCGTCGTTTTTTTTGTGACACAGTCAATACACCTACTTTTCAAAAATATGGTCCGATATTTATAAAATATAGCAGGTTACACCGCCTATATGCGGATTCTTATAAAATGCCAGTCAATAATAATTTCACTTTTTCAAGTTGTTTTATTAAATTAATTGCTCAATATCCTATTAATTGCTTCTTACACAGATTCAGCTATGAGTAGAAGTTTATATATGCTATCAATAATCGCATCTATTTCCGATTGATTTGTTTGCTTGTAAAAATGCATTATATTAGCTCTTACTATTTCAGGAGTGAGATGCAGCTTCTGTCCTAGTGAATAAAATTCGTTATGTTTCCCTGCTGTAATCGCCTGCTCTAAGTACATCGAAATATCCGATAAGGAAGCCCCCCATTCTTGAAGTAAGTACGAAAAATCCTCTGCATGTTGGGCATTTTCAACTAATACCCTCTCTGGCCATGTTGTTCCAGGCAAATACTTCAACCTTTCATCCATCATTTCTTTGAACAAATCTTCATCATGGTCAAGCCTGGTTTCCAACTCTGTGCTTATTTTCTTGATTGCATCCGCAGTCTGATTTCTTTTATCCCCATCCATAAAAGAAATATAATTATATTTATGCTCCCGATAATGAACTGCCATATGCTTTAATATTGCTTGATCCGAGCCAATTGCAAAAATATTAATTCTTTCCCGAATAGATAATGGCAAAATACTGCTCAGAAAAGCTTTGCCAACCGTATCCTCAACAAATACATCAAATTCGCCACTATTGCCCCCCGAGAGCTTACCAAATGCGTACTCTGGTGTGATTTCCGGAATTATGCTGATTCCAGAATCTGTTTGCTTTATAAACCGTCTCGCCTTTGGAGGCAAATGTTCCAAAATAGATTTGGAATGAGTTGAACAAATAATTTGACATTGAAATTTCTTACATAGCTTTTTGAGTTCGTCCACCAAGTTTATTTGAGCTTGTACATGGAGGCCTAGTTCGATTTCATCAACAACAATAAGTGCGCCTTTCCCCGCATTTATTATTTCAAGTAGAAGACACAGAACAGCGTTTTCTCCAGTGCCCATATTAAAACCCGAATAATGCAAACCGTTTCGGTTAGCTTTAAACAGTTGATAAATGCTATGAGAAGAAAGCTCTATATCGGAATAATTCTTTCCCAAGATAGAGGACATGGAACTACGAAGTTGATCGGTCTGCTCTTGTGTTAAAGTAACATCTGTAAAACTGCGTTTATAGCTTCTGTGGGGGTTACTCTCAGATGGTGGTACAATGCGGTTAATGCCAAGATATGCAACTGCACGCTTCGGCCTGCGGACAAAATCATTCCATTTTCCACTGGGTTTCTTTCGCCGTACGTCTTTCTGAATTCCACTTGACGATAGATATTCTGCAATAATCTCTACTCCGGCGATTCCGGATTCATCAGGTGAAAATGTAAAAAAATCACCATAAGTATAATAGTTTCTTGGCCTTTTGGCACTTTTACGTTTTCTGTTCTGCGGAAAATATTCTGTATCATTATGGAATGCACATGCAACTAAAGAAAGCCAAGTAGATTTTCCTGATCCATTCTCTCCAACAATTGCAGTTATCGGATAATCAAATGTCAATGCCGATGGTGTAATTCCACGAATATGCCCATTTTTAATTTCCAACCGTTTTAACGAATTGCACGCAGTATTGTGTTCGAACCATTCCGTATTGGATTTATCTAGTTGAGATTCACTATAAGCCACTGCTTCTACCTCGATTTGTTTATTTTGAAAAATTACAACGTAAGTCTTTACACCTAATGTGAACATTAGGGTAAACCCTTTCAGAAAGGCGACTCCCCATTTTTACGAATAGCAATCGTATCTGGCACCTCTACAGGGGGACCGCACCATCCGAAACAGTAGAATGATACTGTCAGTAAAAATCTAATTCTTTCCCTCGGCAAGGATTAACGCTTCTTCATACTCGTCAGCTGTTTCATAATTCTCTGGTTTTATCCCGAAAGGAAATCCATCTTGGCAATGCTTTCTCCAGATATAACGGTTTGATGTCAGAACCCCATGCGTTTCTTCACCTTTCGTTTCAGAAACGTGCATCGGCTCATTTTGTAGATTCTTTGCATCATATAGCGCCTGTGCATAATCATCCGCCGAACTAAAATTTTCTGGATTTATACCATATATGGTTCCATCCTCACAATGTTTTCTCCAACGGTTGTTTCCCGGTTGCTTTTCCACATTTGGGGTCTGACCTTTTGTCTCTTTATCAGGAACAAATGAAGCGTTATTTACGGTGGAAGAAGGCGCAGTATAATCATCCTGCATTCGTTTTATATCATCAATTCCTTTAGAAACACCAACAAGTCCGCCCAAATTAATGATACCTTGTGAACCACTACGAAGTGCGCCTGAACCATATACTAACGCAGCTGCTTTAATGGATTCTTCACCGTGTCCTGATTTGTAGTCTTCTTTTACCTTGTGACGGGCATAGGTGCCGAGTGCAACTGCCCCCAGAATATCAATCAATGTATTAAGTGGTTCTGGACATTTCGAATAGTTCTTTCGCCGTCGTTTCACATCAGGCATCTCCTATCACAAGATTATTGAGAGATGATTTTAGAGAGTTCACTCACAATTGTATCAACTTCGTCTGGGGTGTTGTTTATACCTAAGGAAATACGGATCGCACCATGTGCGCATTGTTCGTCAAGTTCGATTGCCCGAAGGACATGGGAAATCTCTGTATTTGTACTATCGCATGCAGACCCAGTTGAGACGCATATCCCTCGCAGGTCAAGCCGATGGAGAATCGCTTCACCATCAAATCCCGGAAACGAAAGATTTATTATACCTGGGGCATTGTTCAAACCATTTCGTACATAACGCAGTCCTTTGGCAGAGAGACCTGCCAATAAACGATTTTCCATAGACTGAATTTTCAAAACATTGTTTGGTAAGTTAGAACAATTCTTTTTCAATGCAATAGCCATGGCAACGATACCAGCTATATTTTCTGTTCCGGCTCTTTTGGAATGCTCTTGGTTTCCTCCGTTCAGCAGCGGAGGAAGCTTGACCTCTTTTCTGATATACAAGAAGCCCACGCCTTTGGGCCCATTAAACTTGTGGGCAGATGCAGACAACATATCGATGCCAAGCTCCTTCACATCGATTGGAATATGTCCAACCGCTTGGACCGCATCTGTATGGAATAGCGCACCGTGATCATGCGCAATACCGCATAGCTCTTTTATTGGCTGAATTGTTCCCAACTCGTTATTTACAAGCATCACAGACACGAGGCCAGTCCTATCGGTAATAATTCTCTGAAGCGACTGCAATTGAACAATTCCATCTCTATTTGGAAAAACATATGCAACAGGATAGCCCATATGTTCAACGGATGCGCAAGCATTGAGTATTGCGTGGTGCTCAAAAGCGGAAGTAATGATTACTTGGCTTTTTCCACCAGAAAAGGCAGCACTTTTTATTGCCCAGTTATCACTTTCCGTTCCACCGGATGTAAAATATATCTCACTGGGTTCAGCATTAATGCAGTTTGCAATTGTAGCCCGTGCCTCGGCCAAGCACTGCTTACAAATTCTGGCAAAAGCATATGGTTGAGAAGCGTTGCCATAGTTCTCTAGCAAAAATGGTTTCATTGCCTCAAAAGCATCCACATCCAGTTTCGTGGTTGCTGCATTATCAGCATAAATCATAGTAATCAGTCTCTTTACTTAAATAATGTGCAGCCTTCCTGCTTAAACTCCTCGATTTTGTCCAGGAGTTCATCAACGGTGCACTCAAGATAGTCTGCCAAACAATCCATACAATAGAAATTTGAAATTGACCTGCCCAGAAGTTTTTTGTTTATTCCAACAGTGTCTTTGTCCAAGCCCGGCTTTCCACATATTACACAATTAATCTTCATTTTGAATGTCCTTGATCTTAAATGTAGGCATTTTTTTGTCGTCGTTTTTATATTCGGAATCGAGAATAGCTAGCTGCTGGAGAATAATCCTTCGCATCTGGATAGCTGGTCTTAGACAGTATTTTTGGAAAAGGCGGGGATTCACATCGGATGGGGTTCTGACATTAGGGAACAACAATTTTAGATATGCCGTAGCAATTCGCTTTACTGCTTCCGTATGCCGGACATAAGCCCCGTCAGATACAACAACAAGTTGATCTACAATAGCTCGATAGCTGGCATCATCGCGCAACAGATGGAGAATAGAACAAAAATACTCTGAATTCAGCGCCCAACCGCAAGCTTTGAGATTGTCAGTCATTTTGGGAATATCCCAGCCTTTGATAAAGCCATGGATTCGGTCAATTAATGCGCTCTCCTGAAATAGCGTGGGGAGTTCATCGAACATACTGGCATATTCGTCCATATTTTCCTGTGCAATATTGCCTAAGAAAACGATACCTGCATAGGATTCTCCATCGTAACCATCAACATTGAAGCGGCCACGCTCCATATAGCCTTGAAGGACTGAACGCATCTCGTTTACATCATTAAATGTTACCAGTTTAACTTCATCGACAGCAACAAAATCATGGCCACAGATAAAGCCAGGTGTTCTTCGAGCTTTATCATAGAACATTTTGGAACGAGAAATTTTTCCTCCGTCCGTCAGCATCCCATATTTGCTGACATTACCAAACAAATAGGACTTGCCCGTTCCTTTGGGCGCAAGCTCGAGAAGATTCACTCTTTTTTCAACAAACGGGAGCAAACGCATCAACACTGCCTGCTTTTCTTCTTCGTTTGCGTAACCTGCTGGATTATAGTCAATAGCTCCCAGAATTACATCAATCCACTGTGAAATTGTAAATTCATTACGGACATCTTTGTAGTAATCTAAGTCCAAAGTATATGGACAGAAATTGGTAAACGATGTCATTTTAATCTTTCCAGGAATCTTTGGCTTGGCTGTTTCATCAGGGAAACGATAACCCAATTCTACAATGCCCCAGGTTTCCTGACTATTGACCAGCTCATCTTTGAAATTTTCCCATATTTGAGGCTCTATGATTGTTTCTTTGTGTGTCAGGCCAAAGTTAGGCAACGCAAAAGTGATGTCTCCGGTTTTAATATCAATCTCAATAGAAACCTTTGTAAGAATTTTTACCCGTTCATTTTCGTAGATAATCCGATTTTTAATTTTAATCCATTCATCTTTGGCAGGAAGGTATGTATTTACAAACTCTGTAACTTCCTCAATATTAAAATTTCCTTCGTCATCGGAGAATTTTTTCAGAAGCCAATCCCGTAGGAAAGACGGAAGGTTCAGTGAGGAGAAGAAATTGCTCTTCTTGAGGTCCTTATAAACAACCATATCATCAAAGCATTCTCGAAGAATTTCTTCCATCAGATCAACACCTCTTTTATAATAGATTTCTTTCCGAGGAACCTTCTTTTTTTACTGTGAAAAGTAAATTTTCGGCAATCTTGTTCCCCTTTTCAAATACATCGACATAGTAGGGGCCCGCTTTCTTTAGATCAGGCATATCAACATGATAAATGTAATCATTTCCTGTCGGAACGGCAGCGTAAACCTTGCCATTAACTGAAACCGTTATGTTATCCAAATTGGCGCCAACAAACAACTCAATCGCTGCTTTCTTCCGATAGCTGACCAGGATTTCTTTGAAATCATCCTGAATGAATACTTCAATATCTTCCATTTCACCTTTCAATGTAATCTCAATTATTGGGACAGCCACTTCTTCAAGGCTTGCACCACCGTGCACCTCAACATTTGCCTTTCTACCACCACGAAATCGGTCATAGTTTGCAAGGCAGTAGAAACCGTTTTCTTCTGTGGCGTAGTCAGGCTTTTGGTCAAGTTCATTTATGGGACAGCATCTGCCAGAGTGAACGCCCTTCGATGCCATTTCCCAACGATTTTCTTTTTCATTTATTACGGCAAGGCGGCTTGCACCGTGATCAGAAAGGATAACCGCTTTCGAATACCTTCCAGATTCCAACTGCGCCTTAATTCTCTTGATGGCAGTTTCAATGATTTCCAATTCCCAAATCAGATGAATTGGGAGCTTTGACGTTTCATAATTGAAATCGCCTTTTCCGTGGTGTTTGATATCGTCCAATTCTTTAATATCAACACAATTGCATCCAGCCTGCTCAAAAATTCCCACAAATTCCTTATTGATGCTGGTTATCGAAGGGAGTTCGCATCTTGCAATCTTTGTCTGAATGCAGAGCCCATTGTCTTGGCATTTTTGCGTGATATACGCAAGGTATTCAACACCTAATGCATCAATGAAGTATAGAACAGTCTTGTCTTTGGAAATTTGTTCGATTTTTGAGCATCTTGGCTCGAGCAATGTATTGAATTCTCGCTTTTTTGCTTGCTCAAGAACCAGCAAGGCAAATTCCGCAGAAATCGCATTCTTGACCTTACAGAGCTTGTACTGCTGAAAGTAGGTATTCAGCAAAGGAATATGGTACGAATAATCCGATAAATAGATTGCCAGATCCGGATAGACCATTCTAAGAATGCGGGAAATCTCAGAATTATCCGCATCCGACCAATACTTTTCAATCTGGGCCAACAGCAGTTCTTTCTCAAGCTGTGTAGCATCCGTCAAATAATATATTGTATTTTTTCCTTTGCACTGCACTACTTTGCAAAAATCCACGATTGTACCATGCTGTTCTGCAAAAGCTGTGAGAATTGACCGACGTTGCCGGTAAAAATCCGCAAAGTTTTTATCCGTTTGGGCATACGAAAGAATCTGCCTGAAAATCAATTTGGGGAATTCCGCAAAGCTGGAGCATTTTTTTACAACTTCGCATAGGTATGGATTTCCTTTTGCCCCATATAGTTTCAAGCCAATGAAATAGAGCCACTGTCTATTTGCGTCAAAATCTTGGTATGAAGAAATCAAAAATGCGAGGTTATCTGTTCCCCCAAATTCCTGGCTGATAATGCCGTCCCAGGAATTGTTCTCGTCAAAGCGGGATAGGGCATATTGCCACTGGGCTTCGGTTCCCGCCTCTCTCTGGATAGTTGCAGTCATTCTTTCTTTTGCACATAGAATGTCATACGCACCGGAAATTTCACGAATGCTGACAACCGAAAGTGGGAACTGTGTGGCACCTCTTGCAGTGACGATCATTGCTGTATCCCAATTAGCAAATTCGACCGCATCAGCGAAGTGTTGAATACCTTGAAAAACCGTTGCACTGCTGCTGACTAGGAGATTTGAATTGGAAAATATGATGCTTGGGAATATTGGTTCAGCCCCATCAACGACAATCACACGGTTGCTTTGGAGGATACGCCGATCATGAAACTGTAAATATTGAGAACAGCCGCATAAAATAACCACAACATGCCCATTGATCGACATGCCAACAATTCTTTGAAAATGCTGCTTCATTTCCTGCTCACCGAGCAAGCGGAGGAAGGCAGACAAACCCGTCAAAAAAACATTTCCCGTACTGGTTGCTAATGCGTGATAAAGGTCATCATATCGAGGGCACTCGTCATCTTTGCAATACTGAGAGGTTGCCATAAAGACATTTTTTCCGACAGAGAAATGTGTCTTTATGGCTTCGTAGTCCACTCTTGTTTGCAAATCGACAATCATTGGGGTGCCACTTGATGATGCCAGGTATTTTTCAATTTTTGCGACGGCATCATTCAGTTTCATAGCGCAGCTCCTTAGTTATTTTTGATAATCTCCATACCAACGATCATATTGTCTTTAATCAGGTCTTTTAGATAACGCTTGACTTCGGTGATGTCCATGCTGTCAATTTTTTCCAACGCACGATCACAGCCGGTTTCGTTATATTTCGCTTCTGCCATCTTTTTCAGTTTTTCATCAACTTCGGGCAGGCCGAACCAGTCGTAGGGATCAGAACTCATGCGGTTTGTGAGATATTGCTTCACTTCCTCAACATTTGTCAGCATTACACCGTAAGTCTTGATAACGCAGCGGCGAAAAGCATCATCCCGCTTCTCGGCACTGTTTAAGTCATCATAGAACGTAGCCGCGGTAAGAAATTCGACGGCCTTCTTGACAGAGGATGGATCGGGATTGCTCCTATTCAGCGCGCCAAATGCACTCCTAGCCTCATGTGTATCTTTACTGGGAACCATGGCAAGAATTGGCATAGAATACTGATTCGACCACGCTCTCGGAGAATCCGATCCAGTTTTCTGTTTCCACAAATTGCGAAGTTTTGTGGTTTCCTGCTTTCCTTTATAAGATTGAACAGCATTGGAAACAAAGGTTGTGTATTCGGATTTTTCCCGTGTAAACAAGCCGGAACCAAAGGTTGCAAACAATTCGCGTACTTCATCATCAGAAAATTCTTCGACATAGAAGGAGCAAACCTGTTTGAACAATGCAACTTGATTGTTGTAGAAGTTACGGAATGCCTCACTACTGCTGACAAGCAGTTCCAAGAATTTCTTTTTCTGAGAATCCAGCAGCGTACCACTTCTTTTAATGCCATAGAGCATCTCCATAAAAGGAGCCAGCTCTCCGAAGTAATTTTTTGCAGCCAAGTAAGCAATCTTAATGTGATTACATTTGTCGGACCATTCCCGGATAGTATTGTCAAAAGTAACGTTCTTGGAGATAACTTTATTGCTTTCAACAATAATCCTGTATTCCAGAATTACTTCATCAATTTTTTGGTTCGCAGTTTCAATATTCCATACCCAGTTTGCGGCATCAGCATCAAATTTTTTTCGCAAGACGTTGATGTATTGACCATTATCTCCAACTTCTGCTGCAAGAGCAGGAAGAACGCCGCCAGAATACTCCTGGAGATATGCTTTCATTCCATTTGTGCAATTATCCTTCGTAAGCAGAGTTTTCAAATCCTCCGCAGCAGACGGATTGCCAATGCAGATTTTACCAATAAGCAAAGCAATGTCACTCTCTGTCCGGTTAATGGCAGAGTTGTTACTGTTGGCAATGCCGCAATAGTGATCAATTAGTTCAACAATTGTAGAACGATCTGTTTTTAATGTTACAGTTGGGGCAATATTGCGAAGGACCCAAATGGGGAAAGAAAATTCCTTCATCTTTGCACGGATTCGTTCTCTGGTTTGTTCAACAGAAGTACACAGACTGCGAGAGATGCCAAAGGCCTCAGCAGTAACTTCATTGAACTTCTTTTCCTCCGCTGTCATTGTGACAATGAATTTATCTTTGTATCTGGGATTGGCGGTTATGTCCAGCTTTATAACCTCATCAATCATTTCCTTCAGCTTCAGAATGCTGAGAGTATCATTTGTCAGACCGTCGCTCCAGGTATAGGTACCATCGACATATTCTTTCAGGACAAACCCCATCACAAATGCGGAAAGATTGCAGGGCATGAATCCAAAGGGGCTTTCTTTGAGGAGACCATAAATCTTTGCAATAGAAATCCGTCCCTCTGCCGCAAAATCCTTTTGAATGGCCGCTTCAACAGCAATCTTAATTTTGGAAATCAGCAGATGTGGTTTCACTTCCCAATATCTTTCAACCTTCCATGCTCCATCCAATGCATTCTCGAGCTTTGTCATCGGATTCGCTGATTTGAATGTACCGGATGTTTCCTGCTTTGCACCGCATTCTGCGCCGGATTTCAGGGAACTGGGTGTCCACATTCCATCGATAACAGAATACTCCTCAAGGCAGCACGGATAAACGGTACGATTGATTTCTTTCAGTGCCTTATAAAGTGCATCCATATTCTGCACTCTCTCATAAGACGCTTTGCCCTTCGTGTATAACAGGAACTCACTGTTTCCAATCTGCTGTTTCCAGCTTTTCAGATTCTGCGTTGCATAGCCATCATAAGCCCTGGATTGAGCATCGTCCTTACCGGAGAAATACATTGCCCGTGCCTTATTATGGACGTATTGATCGAAGGCATCTTTACCAAAAGGGGTCAAAGAGGCATCAATGAAAACAATATCATAGCTGCCATCCTTCATCGCAGCGTCAATTTTCTTTCCAAGTGCCACACTTTCTCCATCGTTTTTGGCAAAGGTAATCACCGCCGGAATCTTGCCGGACCGGGACAGCTCCTGGCCACGAATCCGCTTGATTACGGTCTCAAAATCATTGGCTGTTGCAGAGGAGATTTCATAACGCAAACGCAGAGCCGCGGGAAGCTCCAACAGATCCTTGAAGGCGCCTTCTGTGACGAATGCACTGGTTGCCTTGCTGCGAACGGTATCCTCAAGTTCTGCAATTTTTCCAGGGTCAACATCGTTTCTTGAAAAAGCGGAATAAAGGAATTTCCCACCGCCAAGTTCTTTCTTAAAAATGACCTTATCCCGAACAAGCTGCTCCGCGCAACGTGCAGCTCTGCCGCCTTCCAAATCAGAGCCTTCAAAAGCATTATTGAGGTTCTTGTCATTGGGCATAAACAACTCAACAGAATCGCCAACCTTTTGCGAAATAGCTTGCAGCAAAAGAATGGCCTTCATGATGCGCTGCCCGTCAGAAGATAAGTGCTTCGCAGCAGCTTGGTTGTAGCAGTCCAACGTAGAGCGAATGTCCTGGGAAAGATACTCCTTCCCTTTTTCGTAGAAGAAATCCCACAACATATCCACCGTCAGCAGGGGATTCTCATCCAGTGGACCGTAATTATTGATGTACCACTGAAAACCTTTAATTTCTTCTCCACGATCATTTTTGATAAAATCAAACATGCTCCGGGCATTGGAATCAAACGCGGAAGAAATATGCTTCAGCAACAGTGCTGCATAAGGATGGATAGGAAGAATCTCTTTCAATTCATCGTCTGTAATACGGGTGCTTTTCTTGACCAGTGCACGAGACTCCCTGGTTCTATCGTAGAGATCCTCAACAGCTTCCTGGTAATCGGCATACACTTGCTCATCCTTGTTTTTCTCCATAGCTGCACCCATAAGCTGGAATGCAATATGCTCGGGGAGTTCAATAATACAGGTCGGTTTCACAAAACGATCCAGGATTTTATTTTTATCCTTATCCGCATCGGAGAACAAACCGGAACTCTTATGCGTAACAATCATTAGGTAGAATGGATCGGTTGCGGAAACCTCTGCAATCTCTTGAAAACCTGTTAAGGAACGCATATTATTGCTGAAGAACTCAGTAAACTCGTCCCAGATAAAGACAATGGCTTTAAGGTTGTTGACTCTGATTGTCTCTTTCAGCCAATTACACAAGTCGGTGGTAGACATACTAAACGCTTTGATCTGCCGCTCCTTTGCAACCTGGAAAATCTTCCCCATCAGCAGGTGCAGAGATTCATCTGTATAGCTATTCAGTTTTTGGATAACAGCATCAACATTGTCACCACCAAACAGCGATGCATAGGTTCCGGTAATCAGGGAGTTGAAGTAGACCTTATTGTCAACATCAGACAGCCAGTTGATAGTTGCCTGCTTCAGAGAATCTGTACCCTTGTTCTCAATACCAGCGTCAATAAACGCCTGCTCAACACTTTCCTGAATGGCTAGTACAAGATCGTTGTCCCCGTGAATATTGGAGGAACCATAGCGGTGAACCGTCAGTATCCGCCCGCTGTTTTTAATGCTTTGGAACTTATTCAGCAGGTCATTATCCAGGTGATAACGCACAAAATAGGCTCTGGTATCCGCTTCGCTGGCATCCAGCAGTTTTTTCAGTGTCAGAACGGCATGAGATTTACCTGTGCCGTAGGCACCTTCAACCCAGACAGACACCTTTTGCTGCCGGGAGAGGACGCTGACCGTATCCTTCAGTAGTTTTATAAAAGAGGCATGGGGAAAGAATTTTTTCCAAATATCAGGGTTCTTGTTGATGACGGCAGCATTTACCTGCGGGAAATACTCTTCGTCAATATTAAAATAATCTCTGTATAATTCCATGGCCGCAAAACTCCTTAAAACAGATTTAGAATATCTTGAGAAGTCTTATCACTATGGAGCGTGATATTATCCAAATTTAGTGTAAACGATGCGGTGATATAGTCGGGGTAATTAATTGTCAAACCGTTCAGAATTCTTTCCATGGTTTCACGGTCAAGACCAAAAATCTCGGTAGGACTAACGCCATTGCTCTCAATATCATGGTCAAGGAGACGACTCAATGTGAACTGGTAGTAATCGCCACATGCTTCTGCGAATTTGTAAAGTGCATATAGAACAACTCTTGGTTCTGGCTTCTTCCAATTTTGTCTCTTAAAGGAATTGAGAACTACCTTCTCATTTCCAGCTGTATCGACTTTTTCATTGTAATCGCATATTCCTAAACCGATATTCCCTCCTAATGGAGTCTTTACCAGCATCATCTTAAATGCATCGCAAATATTACGCTTTCCGAGACCTTTTGCATCGCCCTCCATAACTTCTTCAAGCATAGATCGCATCGTATCAGGAGTAATCATCTCACCCTGCTTTATTGATTTGACAAACCAGTTAAATTCTGGGGTGTACACTAAATTGCAGAGCATCAATGACCACGCAATATCGGAATCCGAACCTATTTCAAAAAGTTTCAAACCAAGCGGAGATGGAATGTTTTTTGTGTATTTATCAGTTCCACTTGATTTGCTAAACTCGGTAAGTCCAGCATCTTTGACAAAGTTAAGAAATGCATCCTTCTTTTTGTTTGGAACCATTCCGTGCCCATCAGTATTCCAGAAATCAGCAGAACCATTCTCTGCGAAATAAATATCTATCCAATTTTTTCGGATTCCAAAGCTATAATAGCGGTCCAGCCCCTTCACTTTCCTATCCTCCCCAATTTTATTCCTTATTGAGTTATATCGCAAACAGTGTTCGTGAACATCGTGACACCGATGACAGTGCTGACAATTATCCGATATGTGCACACCAGAAGCCATATCAATGCAACCACTTGGGCATTCAGCCACACATACTCCACAATTAACACAATATATGCTCTTGATTATAACGCTTCTAAATAATGATAAAAATTTAATATCATTTTTACTCGTTTCAGCGTTAGGAAATACGAATTTAACACTAGCCCCTATGCTGATAAGTTCTATCTCATAGTCTTTACCGTTGAATAAAATATTGTATCGATTTTCAGACAATTGAGCAAACGGTCCAATTGTCTTTGCCCATTCTTTCCACCTGTGATTTGGCGTATACACGGTTATTTCAGTCTTTTTGTCTACAATATCAACGCTGTGCTTGTCTGATCCAAAATTCAGTTCTCGACCAGTTTTACGAGTTTTCCAGTTGCCGTCATCAATGAAGTGAGTTAGTTCGTCATCAGAAAAATTGCTCTTCCCGCTGGTTGAACGGATACGATCAACAAAAGTCGCCACTTCATTAGGATAGCACTTATTCTTCATGTATTCATGTTTCCCAGAGGACATTGGGCAGACCAAACAGCCTGCTCTACAATTGCCTTTTTTATAAGATTCGTTGATGTAGAGTCCACGACTGAAAATATAGAGGAATAATTCTGCGGTGTTCCATTCAATTATTGGATGGCAGCTAAATTGACCTTTGTGCTTTCTCCCCAAGCTAACATCATCGTATTCACTTCTGGCAAGGCTTTCATCAGCTCGAACTCCAGTAAATGCCATCCCAGTAAACCCGACAATCCCGGTTCTTTCCTGTAACAGCATAATCTGAGGTGATGTTTTATGCACACTGCAGCACCACCTATTGGTAACGGAGGGGGGGCCAAAGCAAGCCCATGTGGATTTCACCGGTAATTTGGATTTTGCATGAAGGAATTCGATTCCATTATCCTTGCATTCCTGCTGAACTTTTTCAACAGTTTTATATGTGTCAGGGAATTCCATTCCCGTATCACCAAACAGGACCTTAAATTGATTATGTGGCAGAGCGCGCTGAACCAAATCAAGGGCAACAATGCTATCTTTTCCTCCACTAAACGCAACATAAAATACATCGACCTTATTTTTATACTCGATATAGGTGTTATATATCTTCTTAATTGTACTTTGGGATAAGACTTCAAGCAATTCCTCATTTTTGCGAACCATCTCTGGCACGTCAATAAATCGCAGCGGCTGACCACTTGGTTCAGGGGATTCCAAAACAACAATTTCAGGTGCGGTATATAGTGACCCGCCTTTCGTCTTCGCAACAAGACGTCCACGATAGTAATAATTATTGGCTTCTGCCCACATGTATGGATAGGCATCATTTTTTTCATAATTCCAATACTTATCAAAACCGAGAATATCCAATTCTTTATAGTAAACAGGCCTTGGCTCCTTGCTGAACAGCATCGGAGAACTGTTCAGTAGGATGCCACCTGTTTCTGCGTCCCATTCGTAGGAATACATGGGTTATATACCTCTTTTATTTCTTATTGTCTGTGCATCTATCAGCACTTTTTCAATGTGGGAATATCTTCGCTGACCGAGATAACCATAGTCATAAAGGTATTCCAGTGCCGGCTCCTTTTTTAACGGGCAGTTACTGTCTGCCAATACCAAAGTAACCAACATATCCAAAGCGTTGATTCCGCTGGATCGTTTTACAATAGCTCCAGAAACACTCTTTATACCAAATGTATTATGAAGCAGGCAATACCGTTTGCTATGCGCTGCCACAAAGCTTTCCAGAAGGAACGAATTCCACGGATAACCGCAATCCGGGAATGCTACAAAGTTTGTAATATTCTGAATGGAAATATACTTATCTGGGCAGAAAGAATCCAGTATTTGATCTATCTTCTGGATATCAAAGGAGACCTGATCTTTCCGGACAAAATTGTCCAGAGAAATACGCACTGCATTTTTATAAACATAGTCGAAGTAGATTGCCGTATTCAGGTCGGATGCCAGCTTGCTCAGTTCGTCTATTGTAAAATTAGGCGTATTTTGACTAAACTCAGAGAAAACATCTTTCATCTCAATCTCAACGCTTCGGGCACTGATGATGTTGCCTTTGAAGCTAAATTTATTTCCCAGGAGTAGAGCAAGTGCGTTGCGGATGCCAATATCAGAAATTTCCGAATTGGATTCCAGCACATACGGTACCTTTGCCCGAATTGCCGCGATCAGTTCATTCCCGGAAATATATTTGTTTTGCTGAATCAGGGAATGAATAATATCCGCTATATCATTCAACTCGTCATCACTGATTTGAAAAACATCGATATAGAAGTACTGTTTGCGTCCATTGCTGATAAATTCCTTTGTCGTATTCAAAGTTAAACGAATTTTGTCTTCAGGAATATGCGGCAGCAGACGATACAGTTCTTCATAAACAACCGGCTTCCCGTATTCTATCATGCAATTTTTGATTTCTTCTGTTGGATCACTGGTTGCATTGGGATCAAGAGAAAAATAGTTGTTAAAGAAAAAGTATTGACCACGATAGATACTTTGCAAATAGGCCTTTAGCATACCTGCATTGTAAATGTTTTGGCCCAGGAATTTCCCAGAGAATACGTTGAACAGAGCCTCAAAGAACAGACATTTCTTTCCTTTTTGAAAGCTATCTCTGATATATTCCTCCAGATTCTCTTTTGTATCATCGTCCAGCATATTTTCTGGGCAATAAAGCCGATTATCATGTACAATGCCGCATTGGCGAATGCTCCACTCACATTGATCATCCGCCATACCAAGGGCAGTGCCATACTTACTTTCGTACTTTTTCTTGAATTTCTTCATTTCCAAAGAGGAATTCAGGCGGAAACCAGTGGGATATTTCTCCAACAGCAAAGCATGAATATTTTCGATAGGCTTTGCTACGATCTTCTCGGGTGCAGCGTTGATCTTTGGCGGCAGTATATCCGCAACTGTTTTTTTCTGCTGTGGTGCCTGCCTTTGCTGCCGGTCACGCTGAAACTCCATATATTTGCGCAATGCTCGGCTGAAAATATTTGACTTTCTTTGATTTAGAAGCACAAACTTGTTGTTTGCCAATAACTCATTGTATGCCAACTTCGTTTCAGTATAGTCATCTCCCCAGAATTTGGTATGTGTGCATTTTAACTCCTGTGCATATTTCTCCGACAGATTAACGGCTGTCACAAAGTTTTTGACATTTGTCTCGACAGTTCCCGCATCTCGAAGCCAGTCAGTAAACTCGTTCACCTCTTGGGTACTGGTGGAACTAGGCGTATCAGCAGCTTCTTCGGATTTTTCCAGTACAGTTAAGGGAGCCACCCCGTGTGTATACGTAATTGTCAGATTCTCATAGTCAAGATTACCTATGTCCAGCAACCTTTTTATACGCCGGACAATATTCGAAACATTAAAATTGGTTTCTACATAAAGATTTGAGCCCGGAATCTCTCTCGGAGCAATCAGAACATCCTTCTGGCTGCAATCAACTATATCTGGCCGCACACTATCCTTTGTGCTGAATGTTACGCCCGAATAGAGCAAATGAGGATAATCCTCATAATAGCAGCCTAAGAAATCGGCATATAGTTCTTTCCAACTGTTGAAGCTGGTCCTGGTAATATCAAAATATTGGTATGATACAGGTTTTGTAAAAGAGAGGTCGCCTATTTCATTAAAATCGATTGTACTGTTTTGCGCATTCGTGGCATCGTCCGAGTTTATCTGGTTATCACTATTTTTTGCAACGAAAGTGTACAGCGTATTCTCCTGTCGAGACCAACTAGCCCCATCCAGGATCTCTTGAACAGCGCCAATGCGGCTGATTCGGGATGTCGCATTAAATATTCGGCTAAGCGAAACAGGCCCTGTAGCATTTTTCAATGCGTTAAATGTCCGCTTGAAAAGGACAGGGTACTTTCCAAAAAGTTCCTGATCCCTTGGGCATCTTATATAATCAGGGGAATAATTCTCAGCTGATTCCTTTTTTGCATCATTCAATTTTAAGGGTGTTGTATTGCGCTTTTTTTCTTCGGCTTGTTTTAATGCTGGAGCAGTATCGATTTTTTGATGCTGAATATCCGAGAATGTTTTTTTCACAGAAGTTGCTTCTGATACGGCGGAAACTTTATTTTCCAGTGTTTCCTTTTGCTGTGTAGGCTTCACATTAGCAACGTTTTGACGTGCAATTTGACTGCCGCGCAGTCGAAAACGATCCCCTATTTTTTCCACCCAATCAAATTGACTTACAAAGTCAAGAACTTGGTCTGTCGGACAGCCTAACGCAAAGGATAGATACTCCTTTGTTACACCGGAAGAATTTTCCGGAGCAAATAGGATCATGATACTCCGGAGTCTGTCAGTTGAAGGGATGTTCTTGCTGCGTGCCTTCTTCCCCAAAACGGATGTATTGGCAGATTTCGAAGGCATCTTGGGCTGTGTTTTGGAAGCATCGCATCGATACATATCTCCGCATTTTTCAACCCAATCCGCTTGACGGAGAAGCGCAAGCACTTCATCTTCTGTGCACTTCAGTGCAAAAGCAAGATAAGTTGTTGAAACACCTCTGGTTTTTGGACCGGCTACCCGCTTCATTATCCGCTGAAGGGCTCCCATTAGCGCAATGTCCTTTTGAGGGCCTGTTTTTTCCAAAGTATTCGCTGATTGCGCCATTTCAGTCGGAGCCTCCGTTTCTTTATGTTCTCCTGTGCCATAAATCAGGGAATAGGCATCCAAAAGGGTCTGTGAAAAATCTTTCTTACTCATGCTAACCGTTTCACGAAATAACTTTGTTGCCGACTTCACGATAGTCCGTCCATAATAGGCAGATTCCATGCTGCACATTTGGAAAGAAATTCCGTTCACATTCCGATAAGTATCGTCAATTTCTATACCTGAATTCAAAGCCATTTTTCGAAGCCGTGCTGACACTTCTTTTATTGCGTCCATGCGAGACAGTTTTCCACTTTGGACATCTAATACCCCTTGTAAAAGAATAACTGCCTCATACTTATTCCAGGGGGCTTGCCGCTTTCTCATCTGTCGGTCAAGCCTACGTACAACAGCTTTTGGGAACGGTAATTTTTTGACAGCACAAACCATCTTTCACTTTTTGTAGTGTGCTGTGTTGTGCCATGTTTCAATTCTGCCATACTGATACCTCTTATGCCATAAGTGTAAGAAGTGCCATGTTTATTTAAATATTTTACCATTTTTCTCGTTCATTGTCTATACTAAATTAGCAGAATACTATGAAAAGGCATGTGCGAAGATTTTGCTACGTGGATTCAGCATATACATTTGGAAATAGATGCCCTGAATGCTATAATGCCATTACGCCATTACAGACTATTTGTCAGGAGATGTTTACATGGAAATTACATGCACCCGTTTTGGAAACTATTATCTTCCAAATCTGATTGCACCGGAAAGCCCCAAGGTTGGTAGGTGGGGAATGCTACGGTGCAATTATCTGCGGAAATACCACGAGGGACTTTACACAGGGATGCTGATGAAGGGAACGCTGAATCCCCACCTGGAAGAAATTGACCGTCAGGCGCAGGAAATGGAGCACCAGCTTATTTCTCAGCTGGCACGGCAGGAGGGCATTACCGAGCAGCTAAAAGCGGAGAATCAAATGGAATGGGTTGCCCAGATGAACAATATTCGAAATCGGGCAGATGAAATTGTCTTGAACGATCTCATCTACGCCTAGAAAAAGTAAATCGTGAAAACCGCCATGGTGTGTACTGATTCTGTCAGTCGCACCGTGGCGGTTTTTGTCATTTCTCACAAAAATAATTTATTTTCAGAAATCATATTAAAAAACGGCCCGCCTCGATGGCTACTTAAGTGA
>ERZ1034691.694-NODE-694-length-24648-cov-7.421746_pt1 | contig 24648 bp, 26 predicted proteins | sample MGYA00520638_ERZ1034691 | MGnify/ENA primary metagenome ERZ1034691 (study PRJEB33766, sample SAMN09781763) | gut metagenome | biome: gut microbiome | host: Homo sapiens | place: Madagascar | study: EMG produced TPA metagenomics assembly of the PRJNA485056 data set...
AGTAATAGAAGAACTGCATGTCATCCACGAAATAACGCTTGAAGAGGCGCTTTGGTTCCTTCATGCAACGATACAGCCACTCCATACCAATCTTCTGCCAAATCTTAGGCGCACGTTTCAATGTTCCAGCTTCGAAGTCAATGGTAGCACCCAGAGCCATGAACACCTTTACTCTAGGCATCTTATCACGATACTTCATAATCCACTTCTCCTGCTTAGGCGCACCCACACCAACGAGCAGAACATTTGCACCACTCTCGTTCACGATGCGAACCAGCTCCTCACATTCATCCTCATGCTTCTCGAAACCAAAGGAAGGAGAATGAGCACCAACCACCATCTGGCGCCCCACCTTCTCATTGATACGTTCCATTGCCTTGGCTGCAATACCCTCCTTAGCACCAAGCAAGAAAATCTTGCAGTCTGCATCATCCTTATGATACATATAATAAGAGGTGAAGAAGCTGGAACCCGGAATCGCTTCCTTGATTGGAGTCTTCAACAACTTACCGAACAGGTAGAGAATCTTACTGTCACATACCACCCATTCCGACTTCTGATACACATCATAAAACTCCTTGTCCTTCTGAAGCTTAATCAGATGATCAAGATTAGGAGTCACAAGAACACCCTCCTTCAAGTTCTCCAAGAGTCCCTGGCGAGTTATGTTCTGAATTTCTATATTTAATACTTTGACTGTTTCCATAAATTATAATCGTTAATTTGCACAAGAAGCTATTGTAGTAATCTCAAACAATCCTTATCTTCCTGCTTATAGATTTCGACTTGATGCATTTCAATAAGCTCTTCCAATATCTTTCGACTACTGTCAAATTCATATTTCTTTCTACCTAATATACAATAAATAAAATAATCCTTACTCACATATTGGGCACCATATGATTCTGCCCAAGCTATACAAGTTTTCAAATTTCTTAAAAAGGCCTCTTGCGATATTTCACGATAACGTTGTTTTACATCTACACCATCTTCACCATCAGACTCATCATCAACATTTGCTTCAGAATCAAATAAAATAGAAGCTAATGGCAATGTTTTACCATCTACAACATAGAAAACATGATTTGTAAGATTATAGCAGTTAGCTATATAATGATCGAAAGGAAAAAGTTCCTTGTTAACCCAATCTTTTTTAGATAAGTCATTTGTGAGGAATATCACATCTTTTTTCAGTGATTTCATCACCTTTAGAATCTCATGATAAATATAGAAATCCCCTTCAGCTTCTTTGCCTTCCTTTAACTTATCTCTATCTCCTCTTCCAGGAAAAGTATAATGTTTATCAGCATCACGAATGTCTTTGCTATTCTGCATTTTATAAAATGTCTCTGAGCAAGCGGCATATAAATTAGATAGAAATTCCTTTTCCTTGGATTGTAATTCTTCTGTAAATTGGCAATTAGACAAAGCTAACAAAAAATCCGCATCATCATCTACAGTTTTCGTGTCGCTTAATATACAATCGGATAAATCTTTCAGCTTATCATCCACATCTTTTATTAAAGTAGAAACAATCTCATTATTATCACTTTTCCACTTGTTTAAGCTTTCTATTACAGAATCTACCGCCTGTACATTATCAGGATAATCAAAGCGGATAATTGGCGTTTGTTTAAAATTCGAAAGTTTTTTTACAAAGCTAGCTATCACTTCATTTTTTCCTTCTAAGAAATTACACAGAGTTTTTGCAGTATCTTTTAGTTTCAAACTATATGCCTCCTTATAATTAGGTCGTTTTCTCTGAAACTCAGTATCTACTTGACTAACAATATAAATTCTAGAATGATTAGCATTCAGGAATTTTATAAACTGTTGCCTTTCTTGTTTTGAATAAAAATAAGCATTTAGCAAAACATTGGTATCCAAGATTATAGGAACCGAATTATCCTTTATCCAAAAATGCTCTTTTAACTCTAAATGATTCTTATAATATTCTACTGCTTTCATCTGAATACCCAGATTTCCATTATGGAAAGCAAAACAAAAGCTTTCATTTATTTTAATCATCTTCTTCGGCATCTTCATAAAGTTGTTTTATATCTGAATTTTTTGCTATACAATTATACCATGCAGATCCCCTTGATAATGTACCGACATAAACACTAGAATCTTCATCACCAATCTCTTTCAATGCATCTCTTATTTCAATAGATGAACTATTGGTATTTAAGAGAAAAGCATTTTCAAAAAGATGTTCATGATCCCCAAAACTGCTTAACAAATTCTTTATAGCACCACACATTATATTTTCTGATACTATCACTATAAAAGTCCTCATAACATAATTAATTTAATTAGACACAAACTAAATTTCGTAAAAGGAAATAAATAGCTTATAACTTAGATTTATATTCCAAAACCATGCTTTTTTCCTCATTCAATGAACAAACAAATTGCTGTCCGTTCATACTAGCTATTAATATAGCCATCTATATTTTCTTCAAAACCTTATGATACCCTATAGCCACAACATACGATACAAGCATCAGAACAACCCAATCTGCATAGAAAGGCAATATGCCTCTTGCAAAATTGAAGTAAATGCTAAATATCAGTATATGGATAAGATACCACTCATACGATATCTTGTTGGTATATTGGAAGAAACGATTAACCCAATTGATACACAATTTATAAACAATGAGAGCCATAGACATATAGCCAACCAGCGAAGGGATATCATTGTATGATTTCCAGTATCCACCAACGATACCTGCTACACCGGTCAACCCCAACCCAACAATCATTGCACCCAATAAAACACCAAACTTAGGGACTTTAATTTTCTCAGGATGTTCAAAGTATATCTTTGCCAACCACATACCTAAAACAAACTCCCAAAGATATTGCAAGAAGAAGCTATTCCAAATTCTTTCATCGTTTATACCTAAATAAGTAGTAATTGTTGCCCAAATAAGACTGACGAGTAATGAAATTCGCCCCCCCCATATCCACTCTAAACAGCCTAACTATTAAAGGCCAAAATAGATAAAACTGGATAATTGTTGAAACGAACCACATCTGACCGCCAAATGCACATTCTAAAGAAGGAACAAACATTTTGTATAAAAAGACAGAACCCAACAAAGGGTTAAGTACATCTTGACCACATACCATCCCAAAGTACAAGGCACTTACTATTACTACAATAAGATAAGGTATATAAACCTTAGAAAATCTTCTTTTCAAGAATTGTCCATAAGTCAATGGCTTATATAGTGAAGACAGATACAAACCAAATCCACTACACAATATAAACACATGAACACCAGCACCACCTAGTGAAGTTGCCTTTTGCAAGAAGCCAGGTAAAGGATAACTCTGTACAAGATGCATTAAAACTATAGTAAATATGGAAAATCCTCGAAGGAAATCCACAACAACCAACCTTCTATTATTCATTTTTATTACTCAGCATTTTTAAATACAATGCTTTTAAATCTCCAAATACTTTCTCTGGGAAAAAGTCCTGTACTACTTTGAAAGCATTATTGCCTTGTTTTCTAATCGCATCACGATTTTCAATATAAAACTTGATAGCATCAGCTATAGCCTTTGTATCACCAGGCTTGACCAAGATACCATTTTCACCACTCTTGATAATCTCAGGAATTCCCCCTACAGGAGTAGATATGACAGGATGACTATAGGCCATAGCTTCAAGTATAGCAATAGGCAATCCCTCGTTGTAGGATGGCAAGATATACACATCTTCCCAATTCAAACAATCTATCTTCTTCTGACCAGCAATCCAACCTTCATAGGTTACAAACGATTCCAAGCCATTCTCACGAATATAAGCCTTGATATCACCATCAACCTCATTACCTCCCATTCGAAGTAAAAGTTTGTCGGCAAAAAACTCCTTATTGTCCACAATAGCTTTTAACAAGTCAAATCCGCCTTTCCGCCTACTAATTTCCCCCATATACATCAGATGCAATTTACCATCTTCAGTATGTTTATCTGGAGCTATCTCAGGAGGTGACACGATGTTGTTAAGAACATGAATCTTGTCCTTGTCCATTCCTATGGATGAAAAATACTCTTTCCATGATTGCGACAATACAATTAAGGCATCACACATTTTCAAAGTATCAGTAATACCTTGTTTATCTTCTGCTCCATGATAATACTCAACGAAGTCAGCTGCATGCTCATGCAAAATCACCTTTTTGCCACATTTCTTGGCAAGACGAATAAATAACTTACATCTATCAAATGAAGCATTTGCAGCTCCATGAATATGCACGATTTTTATACGCTTGTCAAAAGTCAGTAAGAACCAAGTTCGCACCAACGCCTGCAAAGCATACCAAGACTTCACCAACTTATTGCCCAACTTCCAAGTTGGAATAAAACGCATGTTCTCAATATACTTATCATAAGATACAAGAACTGCTGTCATACCACCTTTCGTTTTCTTAGAAACACCTAAGAATAATACTTTTAAAGAATCTTTGCTTTCTATATATTTCACGACCATAACTATCCCAATGATTTAGATGCTTAATCAGGCTTACTTTATAAAAATTGAGACCAACTTTCTTTTATCACTTTCTCAATTTCCTCGAAATTTAAATATTTGTCCGCAAGAAGTTTTCTGTCTTTTTTCTGAAGCCATAAGCCAACAGCTTTATCGTCAGAAAGTGACTGGTTCATCTTTTCTTTAAACTCAACGATACCCGAACATTCAGAGATATCAATCTGCGGAAAGACATGATAATCTATCAAAAAATGGTTTTCCATATCTAACAGTTTATCTGTAAATATAGCATAAGTATAGTATTCACTAAATCGATAAGTATTACATAAAGCCAACTTCCAACTATGCATCCAATAGCTTTTGGCTATTTCTCTGAGAAGTTTTTCTGTATTCTCGCGTACAAAGCATACAGGGGTATTCATATAGTTATAATAGCTTATATCCTCATACGTACCTTGCCAATTTAGAAGTTTTACCGCCGCATGGCAATAATCATCATGACTTGGTTCATTCACATTCTTTACACGATACATAAGATACTTACCATTATTCTTCCACATTTTCAAGTCGAAAGGCTTCATGAATACAGTCTCTGAATCTATATTAAAAACCGCCTCATACTCTTTGCCTATCACTTCAAATACCCCCAACTTACAAATCTGTTGGATAATCCACTCTCGAACAGGAATAGTAAGAGGACTAACATGGAAATGATGCCCCATCATTTTCCAAGGAACCCGAATCAAGAACCAGGGAAGTACCAAGGACTTCTTTAAAACAACGTGCTTACCATATTGCAAGCACATAAACATCTCAATATCTTCATCATTCACAAAGATATAATGGTCTATATCAGGTGCAAACTTATCCATACTTTCACATAGAAGCTTACACTCTCTAAAGTCGTTTTTATACGACTGTGTAATTATTGCTACTTTATTTTCCATAATCATTTTCTTTTTCTTATCAATTTCGCAGGATTCCCGCCCACAATAGAATAAGGTTCAACATCTTTAGTAACAACTGCACCTGCTGCCAAAATGCAACCCTTGCCAATATGATGTCCAGGAGTCAAGATGACTCTTACTCCAACCCAACAATCATCATCAATAATTGTCGGTGTCTGCCCTTCTATAGACCCTTGAAAACACATTGGCTTATCAATGTCACTAAATGTATGGTTATTGGCAACGATATGTACTTCAGGAGCCATCATAACATATTTTCCTATAATTGTATCTTTCGGAACCACACAATTTTCACCTATGCTACTATAGTCGCCGATTTCAAGATACCGTCCATTACCAAAATAAGCATGACGGTCTATATTTACTTTCTTACCACAAAACTTAAATATTCTGCGACAGCAAAAGACTCTGATCGCATTAAATAGCCTTCCACCAAAAGGTGAATAAGAACTTGGCAAATGAGACGCAAAAGCATAATACAGCATTAAAAATATTGCCCCCCCCAATTTGTTTTAATCTAGAAGCAAGGTTCATATTCATCAATTTAGCATAAATATAAACTGATTTACTTTTTCCTTTATATATAAGAGAGGTCATGATTCTCTGGTGAATAGGCAAGAAGCTTGCCTTATATATTGGCTTTATTTCATCCCATATATTTGAAGTAATAATATTTCGGATATACTCCAACTTTTGCGCTTTGGTTATTTCAAGTGTAACGATCAATCTTATCATCGCACGAACATAACCAATAAATAAACGCTTTGCACGCAAAGAATCTTTGTCTCTTTCTTGTGTTCGTTCTTTGAGCAAATGATATAAAGCCTGTATCATTTGAAACTTTTCCGGCTTAAAGGATTTCGTCAAAGAACCACCATTATAACAATATACATAAAAGATATCCGGTATAAATCCTACCTTCTTACAACATTTAAGAAAATCAATTTGAAAAGGAATGTCCTCAGAAGCATAATCACGCTCCGAAATAAATCTTATATTATTATCTTCTATTATCGAACGCTTATAAATAGAATGCCAAACAGACATATCATGTATATATTCTGATTTACAATGAGGAGGAGCTGCTATGAAATCAAGTACAAGCTCATTCATTTTATCGCTCGAATATTCAGTATATGTATCACATTCCTTACACTCGATAAAGCGATTGGGACTAAATTCCTTTTTGAAACCACAAAATACAGCATCATTATTGTTCTCTTCAGCTGCCTTATATAGTTTTTCATACATCCCCAAATCCACATAATCGTCAGAATCAACAAATGCCACATATTCACCCATTGCAACATCAAGACCTGAATTACGTGCGTAGCCAAGTCCTCCATTCTTCTTATGCACGACTTTCACTCTACTATCTTTCTTTGCATACTCATCACACATCTGTGGACAATTATCAGGCGAACCATCGTCCACCATAATAATCTCAATATCCTTCAATGTCTGATTAAGCAAAGAGTCCATACAACGACAAAGATATTTCTCGACATTGTAGATGGGTACTATTATACTTACTTTTATATCACTCATTTTCCTTTCTTTTTTTTACGTATTTAATAAATTCATCAAAACCATCAAATACCTTTTTGTGATTTGCTTTCCATTGTTCAAATTGTAGGTGGTCAAATATAACAGAATATGGATAATCATAATCTTGATAATTAGCACCATCTACAAAACATGGATAATCATCTTTGAAATCATCTATGCAAGATACTCTTCCTGAATCCAGGATACTTTGTGCATATTCAACCGCTTCTTCCACATATTGCTTTGAACGCTTGTCCATATAGTTCTCATAGCTACCGATAACCTTGGCAGGAATGCCTACTGCAATGGAGTTTGAAGGTATGGATTTGGTGACTACTGATTTTGTACCAATAATGCAGTTATCTCCAATCGTAACTCCTTTGCAAATTGTAACATCACGACCAAGCCAAACATTGTTTCCAATTTTAACCTTACCATGTGATGGATAAAATTCTGCATCAGAATCCACAAAACACCATGAAGTCCAATCATGAGTTAATATGGTTGTACCAGCATGAAGAAACACATGTTTTCCTATATCCAACAATTCGGGACGAGATGTATCTATTAAGATATTCTTGGAATCAAAGATTATAGTACCTTCTCCAATCTTCACCCCCCCACATTTGTAATAAGACAGCAAACGTTCACCACTACTTCGATAGTAAATGCTCAATATTTTATTTATAACTTTTCGTATCAAATTCATATTTCATTCATTTAAATTATTTATCCCATATAAACATTGGGGTCTCGTTCCAAACAAATAAGAAGCGTATATATTCCCATAACCAATAAGTAAAGCCTAACATTAAAAACTTATCTAAAGAATTGAAAATTTTATATTTTCTATAATAGAGAATTAAGGACAATGGTATAAACCAAAAGAAGTCCCAACTATGAGCCACTCGACGTACAATTTCAAGGTTATAAAATGTTTCAAGAATAATTATACCGACTATAAATGCATTAAACAATGATATCATTAAACGTAAATTACTTTTTAAAACCGTAGGAATTGCATTGGCTTTATCTGCAATTGACATCTTCTGAAAGTAACAATAAAGTTTACTACCTAAATATAAGAGAGAACAGCAACCAAAAGTTTCAAGAAACTCGATTGTAACATTACGAGTATAAGCATCATTCATACCATCTGCAGAAAACCACATATCGGCATTCTCAGTATAACCAGCAAACTTATCACTAGATGAACCTAAAAATGATAATAAAGAATTTAAATAACTAAAATCAAAACTCTTACTTATAACAAATTTACCCAGCACTAGTAATGGTACTGTATATATCCACGGAAATGGTTTCTTAACAAATACCATCAATATGGTTACAACCAATATTGCGATAATAGAGATTGAGTGAATGGAATACGCAACAAAGACCAAAGCTAAAAGACATAGCACTTTACTAAACTTTATTTTTTTATTTAATATGGCATCAATTTCACTATTCAACAAACTTATATACATAAAGACAAATGACATCGCTAAAAATTGTCGAATAAATGCTTCATGCATAGAAATGATGCTCATTAAAAATAAAGGAAATAAATAAGTTGCATATTTTTTCAAAGGTTTCAGCATAATGACTGCACCAGTTATAAAGGGGCAAGCATAAACCATAAATGCATATTCGGCAGATACTCCTAAGGATTTCAAGAACTGATTTAAGGACGTAAACAGTACTTGCTTATTTTCCAAATCATAGTTATAAACATCTATATAATGCAAATAATCGACTCCCCTACCATAACGGACACCTTCTATCAATGTAAAAAAGAGTACAATCCACATACAGCATTGATAATAGTTTTTACCTTTGCTTATAAGATTTCCCTCATAAAACATGATCCAAAAAAGGAACAAATTAATAAAATCGTAAACAATATCAAAATTGAACATAAAAATACTATTATTAGTTTGAAATTTTATATTTTAATATTGTATATGCTTGTTTTAAACGCTTACGAATTCTTGATTTATCTCCCCATGTGTAACTAAATTCATGAATAGCATAAGTTTTACTATCAGCATATATCTTATGAGTTCGCCAATCATTTGCGCACAAATATACTTGAGGTAAAATTATTAAATTGTCAACAACTTGTTCTGTATTATTCAGAATAACCCCTTTCTTTTTCATCAAAGCAGTAAGGTAGGATACATTTGTAGAATCATCAAAGAATAAATTTTTAAAGAATCTACGTTTATTGTAGTCATCCAAAAATATTTTTAAAATAGGACATTCTGCTTCACAAGCCATAACTCCTGTTGTTATGAGAACATCATGCTCAAAACCTAAGAATCCATGCGAATTTAACAACTCATCCGAAAATCTTTTGACAACCCGAATATCTGTATCAAAATAAATTCCCCCTTCATGCACCAATGCATACAATCTTGCCACATCACTAACAAAAGCATACTTCTTTGCATAATAAGCCTCCTTAGTATATGGCATCATGTTTACATCAAAATTATCCTCGTTCCATTCCTTAATTTCAAAATCAGGAAGAAACTTCTTCCAAGTTTCGATATAATCAAGGACTTCCTTTGGTTTGGGATTTCGTCCAAACCAACAATAATGAATTACTTTAGGTATCATATTATTTATTTTCCAAAAAATAATAAATTCAAATACTTATTAATATCGATTATCTTAATGACAACAACACATAATACAACTGTTATCATACTTTCTATCAATGAAATACATAGACAATTCACCCCCCCCATAACACTATTTCCTAACTGATAATTAGTTGGCAAGAAAAAATACTGTAGTAAATAAATCTCCAACGAATGCGAACCGATATAACTAATCGATTTCTGAATTTTTCCGTTGCCAAAAGAACATTTTTGAAAGAAAATCATCAATAACACAATTGATAAGAGAGCCATTATTTTTACTACAATGCCTGGGATTTCATAACCCGAATAATAACATAAATAAAAAATGCCTGCAAAAAGTAAGAAACAAATTGCGTATATCATATCCTTGTATCTTCCTAAATGCTTTACTATCATCTCTTTGTTTTGCCAAACCAAGAAACCAGACCAGAAAAAGAGGGCATTATCTGCTATATGCCCCAAACATAACATATTGTAAATGTCTTCTTGTAGATAATCTGCAATTTTTCTAGCTACCACCCAACATCCGAACATATATACAACATCAAATGATATCGTCATCTTTCTTCCAATGTTTAATTTCTTTCGCAAAAAAGATAGGATAAAACTTCTAAAGTAAAAGAGGACAAACATTTGGAACAATGCTGGCAAAAACCAATATCCAAAATGCATTCTACCAAAAAGGATTTCCCCTAAGCCATCATGGATATAAGCGTAAATTCCTCCAACTATTATCGTTGGAAGTAGCAATTGCTTTACCTTCCTTCCTAATTGCTCCAAATTCATATTGTCCTTAGCAAACATACCACTTAAGAAGAAGAAGAGAGGCATATTATATGCTACGATCAAATGGCACCAAATACTGTCACTATAGTGATTCCACGTAAACCAAAACACATGCCCTATAACAACCGTGAATATTGCTAAAGCCTTTAAATTGTCTATATAAACTATTCGTTGTTTCATATTTATCTTATTAATAAAAACTTACTATACTTTTTATATCAAATCCATTATCGCCACGGAATTTTTCTGCATTGTATTTATGAGTTCATTCTTTTCTTTTATTAAGTCCCTCAAAGAATTCAAATACCCTTCCGCAGCACAAAAAACTCCATTCTGCTCATAAAACTCCATAAAGTCCTTTGACTTAGAGTTCTTGTTAAAACTGATTCGTTTATTATTTAAGATTTGCGAGTTCTGCTTACCGATTTCTCTTTTTACCGCGCGTACCAAACTGCCTATAATCATATCCTTCGCCCCAACATATCTTTGTAGATTTCCCCAAAAAGTAGCTGCTCGAACAGAAAAAACACGTTCACCATCTCCCTGTACCACTAGAGAATCCGTTAGTTTCATATAATTGAAAAAGATGTTAGCTGACAGCGATAATTTTTTATCATTCATCTTTACCAGATTTTTGCAGAACAATTCTAAACTTGGTATCAAGAAATATTGCAAGAAGCAACTTTGATCTTGTTCTTCACATAGGGTCCAAAAAGTATTTCTTTCTGTCTCTGTAACATTGATAAACTTTTCCTCATATATCTTCTTTTTGTCATCTTCCCGTAAATTTGCGATATAAGAAGCTGCGAAATACTCCTGAAGAGAACGATGTGGAAAGACATAGCTCGTACCATCCAATACCAATATCGAAACAGCTACACTTAAATCATAAATCAGTTCATCTATGGTACAATCAAATTTCAATACCATCAGTATCTTTGGTAGTGTATTATGTAAATACTCTGAAGAAAACTCATAAGTGGACTGCATATAAGAGAGGAAGCAAAAAGTTTCTAACACTCGCTTAATATCTTCCTGACTTAGTTTGGACTTCTTTTCATGCTGATAGCCTCCAGCCTTGCTCCTTGCATCATGCTTGGAATGCAAGGTTTCAAATACATTATAGTAAAAACTGCTTATATGCCTTGGCAACTCAGGATGTTCATCATAGGTAAGTATAAACATTGACAATAGCAATGGACTGCTCATATATCGAATATAAGGATTACCAGTAGATGCAGCTAAAACTTCTTTTATTCGATTTGCAAGTTCTTGATCCTCTTCACTACCATCAGCAAATTGCTTGTCAATAAATTCAAAAACTTGTTTTTTGTCAAGTCCACGAACATAGTAGTTTTCAAATCTCTCCAAAGTTTCGACATTAGCACCAGGGCGAGATGTTAACATAAAGTAATTTTCAGGAAAGCAATCTACAAAATCTTCTATATTACGAGTCAAAGCATCTTTCTGTTCAATGGCTATTTCATCATAACCATCCAACAGAAAAAGGAATTGGCCTTTCTTTAGCATTCTTTCGTAGATTGACTTGTTTTGCGAAAGTCTAAACTTAAAAACATTCTCAGAAACATAATCACTAAAGTTGCCCTCATAACCTTTCAGTTTTCTCAGTTCCACAACTAAAGGAATCTTACTTGATTTTTTACAAGCTGATAAAAAAACATGCTTCAGAATCATGGTTTTTCCACAACCTGCATGTCCCAACAATGTAACAAAATTGCTCTTGACGAACAGTTTGTCAGGATTATCAGGCATGTTTAATATATCCCGATGATATAACAATGATAAGGGAAAGTAGACATCATAGAAGTTACGTTGTTCTTCACTATGCAAGAAAGTTTTTATTTTAGAATACTTATCAACAATATTTCCGATATAAGCATAAATATCATCTCTCAAATTCTGCTTAATTTCATTTTTGACATCATCGCACAGTTTAAAGACATTGTCCGTTATTCGCTGCGCCAAAGGTGCCAATAGTTGTGGACCTATAAGTTGTTCTATCATAATCTAAAATTACAAAAAGTCAATTCAAACTAGTAATAACAATAACACCCTAATTTTCCAAAGTTGTACGCACTATATAGAGAGCAACTTTAGCTGGTGCCCAATACTTTTCGTATTGCTCTATAACATATTCCTTGCTAACTGGTTTTAAATGTTTCAGCTTATCAGCAACTTCCGAATAATTAACCTCATCATCCGGCAGATAACCCATCTCTCCGACTTCCGTCACTTCATCACCAAATGGATGATACCATTTCACATGTAGATTGTCTGTAGCTATAGCTGTACCACATACGAAGCTATCAATGAATCGAGCAGGAATACTCATTCGATAACCAGAAACATTTACATTGTACTGGAACTTTGCAACGTGTTTAGAGAAATCTTTCAGCGGTATAACTAATTCCTCATTAGTATTGACACCAGTGTCAGAGTTACCTCTATTAATAACTCTAGCATCATAACCTTCACCAAGACCATCCATAATATCGGCAATCTTAGCTCGCTTCTCATTAGGATGGTTTATCTTATTACCAAAGTATCCCAAGATATCTGACTCCCAATCCCAATCAGGTTCTGTTACATGTTCTGTTGGCACAGGACCAGCAGCATTACCAAAATAACACATTGCCTTTTCTGATTGCTTTACAGAACGCGCAGTAAGTAAATTATGATAGGCAGCATCTAACTCCTGGAAAGAACATGATCTTCCCATAGAACGAGGTCCAATCATCAATGGCTTAATTTTATCCTTTAAGTCCAAAACATCTGGACATAACTTTCTCTTAGCACATTGCTTACCAGCATCCTGAGGATTAGCAAATTCTGAATCAAAGTATGGTAGATATACATTCCCCAACTTAAAGCCTTTCTCTGTTATTTCCATAGGACATTGCAACTTAAAATAAGCATCAACTTTTCTCAATTGTGCGCCACAAAACATATTAGGGCTGTCAGCTGAATCTATACAAAAGCACTTTTGCTTGTTACCATATTTAATATAACCAGTAAAATAAGCCTTTGTTTTTTCCTCAGCCTGACCACCCTTCAGATATTGTATTTTATTCACACATCGTACAAGGAATTTATTATTATACAACAAAAAACGTTGCATAAAAGGAACCTTGAACTCTAGCTTTATTTTCCCTTTTTTTGCTAATAACTGAAGTCCATAGACGAACCATTGATAATATTGAATCCTATTTGACAAGTTGGTTACAACAACAGTCGGCTTAAAAGAATTATTACTCATATAATCGAGACTTCAAAGAATTTAAATACATTTTTTCATTTCCCCAATCTTGATAATCCTCTATCTCAAATGGTCTGAAAGACTTATTATCAAGCAACATGGCATAAACGATATGAGACATATATAACTTTTCGAAATGACTCAATCGCTCATAATATGAACAGAATTGACTGGCATTCTCAAAAAGATAACCACCCGCATTAAAATATCGGCTGATAATCTTTTTCTCTATAATATTGGTGATGTAGAACTGGTCATCCAAATCGACATAGCTCTTATTGTGAGGATTAACCATATCCAACTTGTCCAGAGGATAAATGGCGATACCATTTGTCTCAGTAAAGTCACAGGTGAAATAACCATCTGCATCCTTTACAAAGATACTACCCTCTATCTGCTCTTGCTTTACACACTCATATATCGTTTCTGCTTGTGAATTTGTAGGAACTTTCAAGGATAAGACTTTCGCCTTTTCTGATAACCCTAAATTACGCAACTGCATGTTGAGCAATTCTGACAGATGGTATTTCTGATCAAGTTTGTCTAAAATCACAAAATAAATATGCTCAAACTTTGTTAAATCCAAACCTTGTATAGATTTGATGCATAGCAAAACACCATCTTCCGAAAAATTGAAAACATACGGCATCGTATGTTCATACTCAGGTCGGTCTGCCGCTATGGGCACTATTAAACTCAAACTCATAACATTGAATTGATTACATTCTTAAGATAATTGGTTACTTTCTCTTCCTTGGCATACTGCAAGATACGCAGGAAGTTCATCAGTTGGAAGACATGATAATATTCACGATACCAAACATACTGCGAATAATAAGAATCAATCTCATGGTCTATCTTCTGAGATATGATGCTCAATCTTACCAAGTCAACATCTCCTTCATACATCAAGCGGGACCATTCATACTGAGAATCCTGGCGAATCTTTACAAGGTCGAGCAAAGGTGACTCGATAAAAGAATCCAGGAAGTCGATGAGATAATAGTTGTTGCCATTGAAGAGGATATTTGAGAAAGTCAAATCACCATGACATTTTCCCATCGGGATTTCTATCTCAATTGGAAGTTGCTCAAACACCTTGCTACATTTCTCCAGCAAAGCCTCAATCTCTTTATCTCCTTTCAAGAACTCATTCACATGGCATTTATTACAAACATCCAAGAATTTATCTTTAACAACCTGTGTGTTGACCTTTTGAAGAGGTGAATCTTCTATCTCGGCATTCATAAAGATTTTCAAGGCCTTGACAAAATAACTGATATTGTCGAACCCTGCATCCTCAAAGTAATCAATATAATTCTTACTATACACGTACTCCATCTTAATAATGAGATGTTCATTCGTCTTGTCTATCTCAAAAATTTCAGGAATACGTATGTGCTGATAAGCTCTTCTACATGCCTCTTGCTGTTTTTTAGCCTGCAAGTAGAGGCGATTGATGTATTTAGGGTCATGTGTACTCTTATAGATATACAGATTATTGCCGTCATTGACAATATCTATTTGGCAGCCACTATGACCTTTTACTTGTATTTCCATAAAAATAGTCTTTTGTTATTTGAACATAAGAAAGATTAGCAGCAACAGCTGCGCCTATACCTACGGGAGAATCTTCAAAAACCAAAGCTTCGCTTGGCTGGACATTCAACTTATCCAAAACCTTATTGTATATCTCCGGATTGGGTTTTCCATGCTCAACATCCTCTCCGGCAATAATCAACGTAAAAGCTTCCAAGGCTCCTATATGCTCCAAGGCATTCATTAAATTTTTCTTTCGTGCCGTAGATGCCACAGCTGTCAATCCCCCTGCTTGCTTGAAAGACTTCAACATAGAAAGGAGAGAATGGTTGACTTTCAACTTGTCAAAGAAAAGAGGATAACAATCACCCTTTGCCTTTCTGATACCTTGCTTAATGACTGTATCAGAGATTCCCATGTGCTCCATAAAGTCATCGAATCGGAAACCGAAACAATCTTGGTATTGCTGCTCTGTTAAATTCAAGCCGAACTGGGAGAATGCCTTTTGGTAAGCCAAGAAATTAGCCTCGAAGGTATCTACCAAAGTTCCATCAAAGTCTGTTACCAATAGTTTTATCTGTGACATTACATATAGCGTTTTAGTTCTTCTGGTGTGCCGTATGAGTAATACTCCTCCATTTTAGCTAACTTTACATGCTCACCATTCTGCAAAAGTGTATTGAATAACAAGGATACGTAAAACTCAGGCTTTGAGAAGTGAGTATCAGCCAGCATTGCATCTGCAGCATTCAAGAAGTTCTGGGCTTTTGAAAAGAAATAAGCTCCACAAAGTGCATGATGAGAAATCACCTCTTTCTCTGCTGTTCTGATAACATTCATATCAGCATCCACCTCTGCATAGCTATACTTTGGGAGATCAGAATCAAAAGACACCAGCATTCCACCATCAACATCTTCTATTGGCTTAGACAGAATAGACTCGATATTATCTACATAATCCTTGCTCTTAAACTCCAAATCACAATCCATCACAACAATAGAATCTTCTGGTGCAATTGCTGAACGAGCCATCAAGCAAGTCTCGACAGCACCTCTAGTTGTCTTTTGAACTGAGAAGATATTTGCATCTGGAAGAATCTGCTTTATCTTCTCATCTATTTGATACTTGTCTATATGTTCCTGTCGAACAATAAACGAATACTTCATAGGAGCATCTTCTACTTTAACACTCCCGATGGCACGAAGAAACAATTCCTTGTCGTGCAACTTAATCAATGGTTTAGGAGTAGTCCATCCCTCTTTCAAGAAACGGCTACCCTCACCTGCCATTGGCATTATAATGTGTAATGGTCTCATTTTCTTATTATCGTTTTCAATACATTATACAAAGGCAAGACAAATCTTATCAAGACAAATCCTACCATATATTTTTTATCTTTAATTGTTCCAAGTAAAGCGCGAACGGGTTTAGAAAAAACACTCGATGACACATCTTGAGGCAATTCAATGTTTCTTGCAAAATCCAAATATATTGCATAATCTCTCCATGAATATTTATAATTAGACTGTTGATAGTCTATATAACATCCTAACGAATGGGCGTAAGCTTGCTGCATAAACTTTTGATTGCCGAATCTAAATGTAACACATAACTCTCTTAGTGTACTAATCTCTTTTTCCAAATAATTAAGCACCTGCTTCTCATTAAGTAGATACTTCTTATTCACTGGCGGACAATAATAGTTATAGCCTGCATAATTAATGAACACCAAGGTCTTACAAAACATCAAAAAATTCATAACGAAAACATGGTCTTCCCCCCAAAAAAGTGATTCATCAAACCGCAAGCCAGACTGCTTTAGAAGCTCTGATTTAAACAATTTACTCCAAGGAACACCTACAGGGGTATCGGCGAGATATTCTGCCATACATGAGCCTATTTCGTCATCTACGACAACTCTATTGGGATAAACGAACTGATGAGGCTTACCACCAGCACTTTTGAATCCACAAAAAATCAAATCTCCATCCCGTCTAACCAGCTGCTCAAAATAATCATTATCAAGGAAATCATCAGAATCAACAAAAGCTATATATTTTCCTTTAGCTTCATCTATGCCAAGATTACGAGTAGAACTCACTCCTCCATTTTGCTTATGGAAAACTCTTATACGAGCATCTTTTTCTGCATACTCATCACAAATTTCTCCCGACTTATCTTTACTCCCGTCATCTATAAGGAGCAATTCGAAATCGGTAAATGTCTGAGCAAGGATGCTATCTATACAGCGTTGTAGAAGTTTTTCTACATTATATACAGGTACAATAACACTTACTTTTGGATTATTCATATTTACTCTAGTTACGATTTCTTACTTTATTTATCAATTCAAATATTTTCCCTTTTATGAATATACGTTCTGAACAAGTACAACCAACGGAGTAAATTACCATACTAGAACAAAGTACACAAATGCTACATTCTATAAAAAATGACGCATACCCCTCATTAAGATTGTCATAAATGACATACGGTAATATCGGAGACAATACTATCACAAACAAAATGGGTTTTACAACCTTTCTAAAATAATCACCTAGATTCATATTTATCATTGGCAGAACTATTTTAAGTCTTGCATATTGGGTACATATTTCTACTAATATATGCACAACAAAGACATATTCTGGCCGAATTCCTAGAAATTTTAAGCAAACATAAGCTATGGGTACTATCATCAAAAGCATAGTACCTTCAATTAACTGAAATTTTTTCAGACGTCCTGTAGCATGAACTGATACTATAATCGGATTTGACAAGGTAAAAAGTAAACCTACAATCAATATCAATCTGAGAAAATTCACAGTATGATCTGGTACAATACCTAACCATGTCTTTAATACAATGTTTGCTTCAAACATGAGAGGCATAGCTATAAAAAACAAAATGAAAAAAGAAAATTTAGAACTCTTTATTAATAAACCATGCATCATTTTCAAATCGCCTTGAGCATAACTTTTTGTCAGCTGAGGATTTAGTGCCATCTGAAAATTATTACAGAATTGCTGACATATATTCTGAACTTGAACAGCAACTCCTCTGGCAGCATTTACAGCTGGACCAAAAAACATATTAAGCAAGATATTCAATCCTTGCGTAAATCCCATTACTGCTAAATTTCCGTTCATAGTCCAGCCTGCAAATGAAAAAATTTCTTTAAATAATTTCTTGTCGTAACTGCATTTTGCATGTACTTCTTCAAAATGCCGAGAGCAATATATCATATAAACAATTTGATCAAAAGCTTGAATGCAGAAGAATAAAAAAGAATATATGATTAATTTATCGAATGGTATAACAACCAACAAATAAACGATCAATAATTTTAAAACTGCATCAACAATCGTAATGTAAGCAAAAGCCGACATTTTTTCATGAGCAATAATAGTTGCATTATAGGGAACAGTGATAACTGCAATCATTGCAGAAAGTATAGAAAATTGGTACACCCAGAAAGCCGCAGTTTCACGTTCTGCTGGAATTTGCAACTGGGTGGTCATAAACCATAGGCCTAAAGTCTCTCCTACAAGCAATATAACTCCTGCCAAAATATAATGAATACTCTTGATATTACCAAAAGTTCTTTTCATCACACTCATATCACCCTTTCCCAAATCAAAAGTGATATACCTAGAGGATGCTGCACCAAGAGATCCTGTTAAGAATCCCAACATGGTTATAACACCACCCACAACATTATTAATACCAAAGTCAACTACTCCCAATGTATTCAATACGACTCGACTCGTGTATAACGACACCAACATCATAAAGAGCATACGGAAGTAAAGAAGAAGCGTATTCTTTGCTATTCGTTTATTATTATCTGATGTTTGATTTGACATAAATTACTTTCCAAATTCTTTAATTCTCTGTTCTTCTTTCAAAGAGCAAACAAGCAGTTGTCCATTCTTCTCGGCAACGATATAGCCATCCAAGCCTTGAACTACCACCTTGCTCTCATCGGCTGAATGAACCACGCAGTTCTTGCATTCATACAATCGGATGTCCTTGCCTACCTTGGCATTGCCTGCCTCATCTTGTGGAAGCAAGGTGCGGAGGCTTCCCCAGCTGCCTAAGTCGCTCCAACCAAACTCGGCTGGCAAGGAATAGATTTCCTTCGACTTCTCCATCACAGCATAGTCAATGCTTATCTTCTCGCAGGTTGGGAAGAGTCTGCCGACTACCTCTTTCTCCTGTTCGGTATAGAAAGAAGGTGCCATCTCGTCCATGATGCTGGCAAGATTTGGCTGGAAGGTTCGGATTGCCTTACTGATGGTATCAATGTTCCATACGAAGATTCCGGCATTCCAATAATAATTGCCAGCAGCAAGGTATTGCTCGGCTGTCTCCAGGTTTGGCTTTTCCTTGAAAGCCTCTACCTTGTAGATTTCATCTACGGATGTTGGCTCTGCTGCGGCGATATAGCCATAGCCTGTTTCTGGGCGGCTCGGCTTAATACCGATGGTAACGATGGCATTCTTATCGGAAGTATAGCTCAATGCCTTGCTGAGCACTCGCTGATACTCCGAGGTATTGATGACGAGGGCATCGGATGGTGTCACCACGATGTTGGCATCAGGATGCTTCTTCTGGATCTTCCAGCAGGCATAAGCAATACATGGAGCGGTATTGCGAGCCTCCGGCTCTGCTAATATGTTATCTACTGGCATGTCAGGGATTTGCTCCTTGACAATGCGAATGTATTTCTCGTTTGTCACTACCCACATGTTCTCGACAGGACAGATTGGCTTCAATCTATCTACTGTCAATTGAATGAGGGAACGACCGACACCCATCACATCAATGAACTGCTTTGGGTAATCGGGGGTTGACATTGGCCAAAAGCGGCTGCCTACACCACCGGCCATGATAATCATATGGGTATTGTTGTATTGCATAATATCCTTTTTACATTAATTCAACTCAATCCTTGCCCCAATGCATTAAATATGACTCGGTTTGTGTACAGCGACACCACCATCATAAAGAGCATTCGGAAGTAAAGCAGCAAAGTATTCTTCGCTATTCGCTTGTTGTTATCTGATTGAGTTGACATAAATATTTTATACTTCTTTTTCTTTGAGTCTATAACTTTTCAATTTTCAAAATCGTTCTTTTAGCCAATCTTCAACAATCTGTTCGTCCTTAATCGTTGACAGTACAATTCTTTCCCAATTATTTATATCTGATATTTCTCTAATAGTTTCTTCTAAAATATCCTTTTCTACCTTCAAGAATTCTTCGTCTGTACCTTTCCAATACTTTCTTCTAAGTATTGTTTCTTTTAGTTTTTGACTAAATTTCTCATTTAACTTCTGATTTATGTAAGGAATCAAATCCAAAGATTTAATTGTCGATATGGCTATGCGTGCACTCTCCTTAGGTGTGGTTAGATTCTTTAGAGCTATCACCAATCTAAGAATACCATTCTCTTTTAACACAGAGATATCAAAGAGTAATTCATCTGTTGGCATGTCATAATAGGCATTAAAGAACACTCGTTTACCACTGTCGCACCATGCTGTTGATTTGTTGTTGTTACATTCATGACATGTAGGAATGAGATTATATGAATGTACTGAGAATTCAGGAAACAACTGGCGAGGTACGTAGTGGTCTAATTCGGTGGCATCACGCAACTCACATATAGGACATTTCAAAACAATTTCTCCATTGTTCGCCTCTATTATTTTTGCTCGCAAATCAGACATTGAGGCTTTTGAATTGTCATATTGGTGATAAAGGAAGTAGCCATCAGAAGCTATCGCATCCTTGTCATAATGCCATTTTTCGGATAATAGATGAAGAGTATTGTTATCAACTTTGTCACAATACTCATCATATCGTTCTTCCAAGTCATTCCTCATCGCCTCCATACGTGTTTTGTTGCTACCTCTTTTTGAAAGAATAACACTATTCAGCAAGTCTTTTGGCACAATGTCTGCTTTATTAAGGTTTCTCATAATCCACAATTTGTTTAATCAACATCTTTGTACTGAAACTCAGTTTATGAGAACCGCCCCTTAACAAACAGACAATGTCTTTATATGACTTTCCATTTCTTTTGAGTTCACGAACTGTCTTTGCCAAAGAAGTGGCATTCTCTTCATATCCAAATATCTCGTTATACAAAACAGAGATGTCTTCACCTAAAGTTTCGATTCCGATCTTTCCCAATTCCAAATCATATCCAGTACGTCGCATCAGATAGACATTTCTTCCGACAAGTTCTCTAACAATCAATGGTGAATGAGTTGACACAATACAATAGCTTTGGAACATATCCACTAAAAATAGCAGCAATTTGAACAAAGTGTTTATTGCCTTGGGATGCAGATGAACTTCTGGTTCATCTATTACCAATAATGTGTCGTAATTGATTTTTCTGAATATGAATGTTGTCAACAGAAGCAGTTGAAGTTGACCGGAGCTTAAATTCTTCAACATATCTTTTAAAACTTGATCTGCAATACGAAATTCCTGTTTGCCATTTTTCTCTTCCAAATACCACCATTCATATTGTTTCGTTTCTGGTAAAACTTTCTTTACCATCTTGTCATAGAATTCGAACAGCTCTGAGTTTTGAAATCGTCTTTCTCTTATTTCTTTTACAGACTCCTTTATTTTGTCAGAATCTTCATCCTTGTTTTGATTTGCACAAAAATAGTAATAAGGCATAAGAGATGCCGTTTCCTCTTCTTGTTTTATATCAGCAAAACAGTCAAAAGAAGTTGTGCATATAGACATAACACTACTGAAAAGAGGCAATTCTTCTTGTGCTTCTTCCTTATTTCGATTGATTAAGCTTTCTATCATTCCACCTAGCATGGTCGTCTTGCCAACTCCATTCTCACCTATAATTCCAACACATCTACCATGTTGCTTGGCTTCCGGATTAAATTTCAGTTTAAATGGAACAGACAAGTCTTCGTTATATTTTGGATGAAAATTATACTTAATGTTGTATGCATTAGAAAGAGATCTGTTATGTATGATGTACTTAGCCTCACGTCTTGCCTTTTCAGAAGAAAGCTCCCGAACTAGAGAAACCTTAAAAGTACCATGATTCTTATATTTTTCATATATCTCTATCTGTACAGCGCAATCTTGCAAAGCCTGCAAGATTCTCTCACATTCATTCACAGAAAACAAACGTTTCAGATTGTGATAATAGCTATTGGTGATGCCCAAGGAACAATAATCGTTTGATAATGACGTGAAACTTTTTGGTATAACACTATTAGTATCATCCTTATCCTTGTTCATAATCTTCAACTCACCAATAAAGTCGCTATTTTTTGAAGACTTGAAGTAAAACAATGAATACCACGTGTAACATCCGTAATCATTCCAATCGTTATTATGATTGAGCACGAAGCATGGATACCTGCTCGGTTTCTTCACGCTTGCAATATGATCAGACCGTTGTCCACATTTAGTTTGAACTTCAAAATGTATATCTGTCATAATTATTTATATTTTATTGATTATCAAAACCATCCCTATAGAACATATTGGAGTAGAAAATGTCTTTTCTCTATTCAAATCATCACAACACCACTTACAACATTGTATATTCCGAAGTCTTTCACTCCCAATGCATTCAATATGACTCGGCTTGTGTACAGCGACACCACCATCATAAAGAGCATTCGGAAGTAAAGCAGCAACGTATTCTTCGCTATTCGCTTGTTGTTATCTGGTTGAAGTGACATTATTTTCTATGTTTAGGACTTGCCTATATTAGTTCTAAAAGAATTCAATTTTAATTCATACATACTGTTTATTGTTTCAACTGTATCATCATACTTTATTTGCACTCCGCTAATTTCTGCTTCATAAGCTTCAGGCAGATTCTGCATACCTCTTAGTTCACAGATTGTAGCATAAATGACATTCATAACCGCTTCTATTTTATTCTTAGACACATAACTTTCGTTCAATGGATAAGGATATGAGAATAAGGCCTCTTGAAGTTTTCTTATCGCATTGTTCACATAAAAACAAGTATCCAAAATCTTCAAATTTCTGATTTCGATCCTGTTTTCTTTTTTAAGAATCTCATTAAATGCAGTAGACGCTAAATAAGTCACTTCATAGTTAAACTTTGCAGACAAACTTTCCGCTTCTGAATTTAGTGCCATCTTTGATTGGTCTTTCAGAGGACAAAAGTGTGGTTTTATTCGATTACGATATATACAGATACTCCATTTTGAAAGAAATAAAAGCAATAAAAAGACAAATGATATAATAGGGATAAAAAGGAACATATTTGAAATCTCCCTTTGTACAACCCCTGCTACACTTGCTGAAATGACACCTGAGAATATTGGTACCGTAATCTCATCTATCAATTGAGATCTTTCATTCTTTTTAGTCCGTTGGATTTTTGATAATTCACGATAAATATGGTATCGTATGTTCGAATAATTCGTCCTCATAATCTACATAATCTATGATTGGCAGATAAAGTATTATATAATTCTTTAACTGGGGCATTTTCATCTAATGCACCATGAATCATATCCAGATTTTTTATAAGAGAACCTATCAAAAATTGATAACATTGTAGATGCTGTACATTCTCAAAGTCTGCATAAACATGATTCCTTTCTTTACATTGTTGATGCAAAGCTGGTATCGAATGAATAATTTCTACTGTATTCTCTATAATTCTTTCAATATCAACAGGGATTTTTAAGGTATGTTTGCGTTTATTACATGGACGCATAGCTGCTTTTATTTCTGCCTTAGAAACATATCGGTAACCTTCGGCTCCATTGAGTCTTTTTTGAAGATAAATAATGCCGTTTTTATATGCGCTTATCTTAGGATTACTTACATGATAATGCCCAATCAAAGCAATTGCATATATCAATCCTCTGTTTTTACAATAGGATATACGTTTATCAAACTCCCCTGTTTTATAGTGAATTTTGTTATAGCGGACAATCCTTATTCTATTCAGTAAATACACCATATAAAACAACTTAGATTTTAGTCTCTTCTGAAAATATCTCTCGTATATACCTTATCCTTCACATCATCCAAACAAGCATCGTAACGGTTGGCGATAATGGCATGGCTCTGTGCCTTGAAGGCTTCGAGGTTGTTCTCTACTTTACTACCGAAGAAGGTGCTTCCCTCTTCCAAGGTTGGCTCATAGATGACAACCTCTGCACCCTTTGCCTTGATACGCTTCATGATGCCCTGAATAGCAGACTGGCGGAAGTTATCGCTGTTTGACTTCATGGTCAGACGATAGACACCAATCACACAGTTATGCTCCTTGCTTGCATCATAGCTGTTGGCATCGGCATAGCTGTAATAGCCTGCCTTCTGGAGTACGG
>ERZ1034691.695-NODE-695-length-24625-cov-17.656003_pt1 | contig 24625 bp, 30 predicted proteins | sample MGYA00520638_ERZ1034691 | MGnify/ENA primary metagenome ERZ1034691 (study PRJEB33766, sample SAMN09781763) | gut metagenome | biome: gut microbiome | host: Homo sapiens | place: Madagascar | study: EMG produced TPA metagenomics assembly of the PRJNA485056 data...
TAACACAAAGGACAGATAATTTTCAACTAATTACCTGCCCTATCTATTGTAATTTTTCTCTATCTTTCATCATCTAAAATTTGTATTTTAACAACTTCTGTTAATGGAGTAGGACTAATAGATGTAAGCATTTCGTCAGTAAAAGTAATTGAAATATTGTTTCCCACTTTGAAATCTGAAACCTTAATCTTTTCGCCTCTCCAAGTCATATCCATACTATTATCTACTTTAAAAGTGAAATTTCCTCTATAATTTATGTCGTTTATTTCTAGTCCTTTTACATTAATGTGGAAGCTACCATCATTGTATTGCTTTATACTTTCAATATTTGCATAAAATGTTTGCCCAACTACTTTCCTAATTGCTAAATCATTCTTTGGAGCATTTTGTTGCCCTATAAATAAACCAACTACAAAACTTACTCCTATAATTACTATCATTCCTATTACAATAAAGACTTTTTGTTTACTACTCATAAATATTCCTCTCTTTCTAATTTATAAATACAAACTACTATTTATCAAACTGATTATATCATTATTTTACTTTTTCTTCCACTATTCCATTCCAATTCTAGCAGTATATTTTTACATGAAAAAGAGAATATTTCTTTAATATTGAAATATTCTATAACATAGATGATTACTGCATTTCAGTAACTTTATTTTATGAGTGGAAATTTTCAAAATCCACAGGTGTGGATTTAAACTTGCAATTTCCTGCAGGTTGGTATAGGGCAAAAGAAATAAAATATGCACAAGGATATAATAAACCTGGGCTAAGAGACTTTGTTGGGAATGGGCCACTAACAGAGCCAGAATCAGTGGCACTTTACAATTTTACATTAAATCATTTATTTAGATTGATACTTGCTTATCATACACAAGGTGAAGTAATATACTGGAAATATTCAAATTGCCTGCCACCAGAGTCAGAATATATAGGTGAAAGATTTGCAGATGCAAGTGGGTATTCTTTAGATATAACTCCGCCAGAATCTGCCTACGCGGGGTTTAAGGATTGGTTTATACAAGAATTTAATAGGCCAGGATATACGATAGAAGCGGGGTGGGGAGAAAATCCACTTCCAATATCTCAATTTGATAAAATATATATGGATAATATAGGTATTTTGGTATTAGGAGCAATCCTATAAATAAAAAAGCACTTAAATATTAGAATAACTAATTTTAAGTGCTTTGTAATCATTATATACTATATCATTAAATATAAATTCCAAAGAAATTAATAATGAATTTAGCTACATAGAAAATTCCCATGATAATAGCAAATTTCTTCATGAAAATATTATCTTCTTTTTCACCATTAAGTGATTTTAATGTAAAGTAAAGCAATACTACTGAGATTATGCTACAGAATCCAGAAAATGGACTTGTAATTTTGTAAACTTGGTTTCCAATTACATCTAATAAAGATACTACAGCTGCTATAGCAACTGGTATTTTAGCCATTACAACTGATGTTGCAGTTTGAATAAATGAATGTTTTTTATCTTTAGACATAAAATATGAAATTGCAGAGATCACTACAACTGAAAGTAAAGGAGCTACTACCGCTTTTACTAAAGATAAAACATTAGAAAATGCATGTTTAAAGAATGTTCCAATAGTTAAAGATGAACTATAACTTGTATAATAACTAACTGTAGTGATAATTTGGTCAACTAAAACAGCAACTAACCAAACTACTAATACAATAATAGCTATTTTTAGAAATTGATTCTTAGATGAATTTACTACATTTTCAATTTCATTAATTGGGTTTTTAAAGAAGTTAGAAACAAAACCTTTTGCTTCATTTGCATCTTTCTTTAAATCAGTATTTTTTAGAGTTTCTTTTACTTGATTAGCAGTATCTACAGCTTCTTTTTTTATTGCGTCTGTGCTAATTTTTTCATTATTTTGATTGTTTTCTTCCATAATAACCATCCCTTCTATTAAAATATATACAATATATATAAATTTGTACTGATAAATATTACTATTGTGGATATAATAATAGTAAATTTTGTAATTTATATTGAAAAAGAATATTGAAATAGATATAATGACAACAGAGTAATATTAGCTTAATTATTTAATAAACTATTTAATATCTGAAGGAGGTTAATAGATGGAAGAAAAATCAAGAGGAGAGATACTAAAGGAGAAACTATTTAATATAAAAGAAAATGGTTGGAAAAGTAAAAATCAAGAAGAGAAAACAACAATATTTGAATATGCAAAAGGATATATTGACTACATGAATAAATCAAAAACAGAAAGAGAAATTGTAGTAAACAGTAAAAAGATTGCAGATAGCAATGGATTCAAGGATATTAATGAATTTGAAACTTTAAAACCAGGAGATAAAGTTTATTATATTAATAGAGACAAAAGTATGTATTTAGCTGTAATTGGACAAGATTCAATTGAAAATGGTGTTAACATTATAGGAGCTCATGCTGATTCACCAAGACTAGATTTAAAACCAAATCCATTATATGAAGATGGAGAATTTGCATATTTTAAAACACACTATTATGGCGGAATAAAGAAATATCAATGGACAACAATACCACTTGCAATTCATGGAGTTATTGTAAAATCAAGTGGAGAGAAAATTAATATAAATATTGGAGAAAGTGAAGACGATCCTATATTTACTATAACAGATTTGCTACCACATTTGGCACAAGAGCAAATGGAAAAGAAACTAAAAGATGGAGTATCTGGTGAAGATCTAAACCTATTAATAGGAAGCATACCATATGATGCAGATGTGTCTGAAAAAGTTAAATTAAATATATTGAATATATTAAATGAAAAATACGGAATTACAGAAGTGGATTTCTTAAGTTCAGAAATAGAATTAGTACCAGCAATGAAATGCAGAAGTATGGGATTAGACAATAGTATGGTGGCTGGATATGGGCAAGATGACAAAATATGTGTTTATGCTGAGTTAACAGCACTAGTAGATATGAGAGAAACACCAAGAAGAACAGCAGTATGTATTATATCTGATAAAGAAGAAATAGGAAGCATGGGAAACACAGGAATGGAATCACATGTATTTGATACATTTATGTCAGAAATTTTAAATAAATTAGGAGTAAATAAACCAAATTTATTGGACAAGGTTTTCTGTAATTCAAAAATGTTATCTGCAGATGTTGACGCAGGAGTAGATCCAATTTATGCACATGTATCTGAGAAAAATAATGCATCATACTTAGGAAGAGGAATAGGATTAAATAAATATACAGGAGCAAGAGGAAAATCTGGAGCTTCTGATGCAAATGCTGAATTTGTTGCAGAAATAAGAAATATATTTGAAACAAACGATATAAGATACCAAATCGCAGAACTAGGAAAAGTTGATGTAGGAGGCGGAGGCACTATAGCATACATTCTAGCAAATAAGGGAATTGATGTTATAGATTGCGGAGTTCCTGTATTATCAATGCATTCTCCATATGAGGTAACAAGTAAATTTGATTTATATGAAGCTTATAGAGGATATAAAGCATTCTGGGAAAAATAAATAAAACAAAAAACTGCTATTTAAAATAGCAGTTTTTTTATGCAATTTTGGTGAGATAGAGCAGATTCATCATTTAAGTACATCTATGATACATGTTCAATATATTTATATGGCACTTTTAAAACTATCAATAGGTAATAATATTATGGTTACATTTTTATAACATATTTATTACATATTGATTATATAGTGCTATTGCATTACTTTTTTTCTATTTTATATTTAGATAAATCCATATTATCAAGAGCATACTTTATACAACTAACTAAGACGTTATTATAACTCATTTCCTCTGATTTTGCTATAACGCGTAGAGTGTTATCAATACTTTCTGGAAGCCTTATTGATAATTTTACATTACTATCTTTATACTTTGAAATTTCAAACATATTTTAACACCTCATTATTATTTTCTCATAAAAGTTGAAAAATAATACCATCAAAAAGGGAAGACAAAAGTATTGCACAAAGAGAAATATTGTGATATTATGTGATAAATAGAAATAAAAGGAGTATGATATGAGAAAAAAATTGAAATGTTTAATACTTATTATAGTATGTTTATTTATAATAATAGGAATATATATATATTATAATTATAAACAAGCAGAAAACGAACAGGAAAAAAGTAACTATGAGTTAGCTATTTCATATTATAAAAAAGTTGAATTAATCATAAATAAAGCTAAAGAACAAGAAAAAGAGTGCTATTATAAAAGAGGTATTCAATTAAGAGATGAAAAAGATTTTGATAAGGCTATTGAGTGTTTTAATAAAGTTATTGACTATAAAGACACTATGGAGCAAATGCAGACAACAGAATATCAATATGGAATATATAGTTATCAAATTGGTCAAATAGAAAAAGCTAAAAAGTATTTAGAAAAATTTAGAGATAATAATGAAATCAAAGAGTACTTGAAAAACATTGATAGATTACTCCAAGTACAGGGAGTTTGGAAATGTGATAAGGCAAGTTCAGCAATAATAATAAAGAATAATGTATTAGAAAGCTATTCATGCTTTGGCAATGGAAAAAGTCCATTATATAAATATACAATTGGAGATAGTAGTATACGATATTTTAAAGTAGAGAATAGAAGTGGAGAAATAAAACTAGAAGGAGATAAAATAAAAGTATATAAAAATAATAAAGAAATAACTTCTGTTAGATTAGAATGGAATGAAAAAAATAAAAGTATAATTAGTGATAAGAAAAGTTTAATAGAAACAACATATACTAAACGTAATGAAGAAATAAAAGAAGTAGAAGCAATAAAAGAACCTGCAATAGGAATGAACAAAGCACAAGTAGAAGCTAGCACATGGGGAGTTCCAAAAAAAATAAATAGAACTAAAACCCAGTATGGAGTTCATGAGCAATGGTGCTATTATGGAAATAGATATATATACTTTGAAGATGGTATTGTAACTTCTATTCAAGATTAATATACAACACAAATATTCGAGTCACACAATTAATTCATGGCTAAAAAGAATAAATAAAAAATATAAAATTTCAAAGGAAAATATGAGTACACATAGATTAAGGCTTTATGTATTAACTCATGGGACTGAAATGGGAATACCTCTAACAGTAATACAACGTCTAGCAGGGAATACAAAAGGAAGTAAAATTACAGAGGAAGTTTATATAGATGTTTCAATGGATTTTATAAAAAAGAATTAGAAAAAATATAATAAATTGTCTATTACCTTACAATTACATTACTTTTACAAAAAAACACACAAACTATTGATATTTCAATGCTTGTGTGTTTTTTCGATTATGGTGAGCCAGGAGGGATTCGAACCCCCGACCCCAGGCTTAGAAGGCTTGTGCTCTATCCAACTGAGCTACTGACCCATATAATTGCAATAATTATAATAACATGATTTTATATGAATGTCAAGAAAAGATATAGAAAAAATAAAAAAAATATTGTATAATTAAAAAAATTGGAGGGAAAACATGAAAAAACAAGAAAAAATTTCAATTCATTATGTTTTTTGGTATTTTCTTATATTTAGTTTGGCAGGACTTTTTATTGAAACTATATTTTGTTATGTTACAACAGGGGTATTAGAAAGTAGAAAAGGATTAATATGGGGACCATTTTGCCCAGTTTATGGAGTGAGTGCTGCAATATTAATTGTAACTTTAAATAAATATAAAGATAAAAACATACTACAGTTATTTATATATGGATTTATAGTTGGCTCTATAGCAGAATATGTGCTAAGCTATGGCCTAGAAGCTATATATAGTATGAGATTCTGGGACTATAGTTATGCAAAGCTAAATCTTAATGGAAGAATTTGCTTACAATATTCAATTTATTGGGGATTACTATCTGTACTAGTTATGAAATTTGTTAGACCTTTAATAGATAAACTGATAGATAAAATCCCAGTAAGAATTAGAAATATATTTGAAATTGTAATTTTAATATTTTTAGTAATTAATTGTATTTTTACTGTGTGGGGAATACAAACTTATCAAAATAGAGTAGTATATAATAAAGTTACTAATGAAGAAACAAATAACGTAATATTTAAATTAAAACAAAAGATAGAAAATGATTATTTTACAAATGAAAGAATGTCCCATACGTTTCCAAACTTACGTGTCAAAGATAAAAATGGAAATGAAATATGGATAAAAACTTTAATTCCAAATAAATAAAACTGGATTTAAAATAAAAATCCAGCTAATCCAAATATCAGAAACAATATGCCAGAAACTTTTTGCATCATTGTTTCTGATATATATTTGTTCAAAAATTTTCCGAATATAATTGCAATAGAGTCACATGTAACCATGGCCAAAATTGCACCCAGTACTAGCATTACTTTCGCATTTGGATATTGAATACCAAATCCTAGTGATGCTAAAAATGTTTTATCTCCTAATTCTCCAACCATAATTGTTAAAGCAATAATAATACAATAATTTAATTTTAAATGAGATATCTTTTGAATAATACCTTCTTTATTATCTGAAGCATTATCTACGTTTTCCTTCTTTGGTATAAATGATAATATACCCATAAGAATAAAAGAAGAATAGGTAAATGTTTCTATAATATTATGCCAAAATGGATCTTCGAGAAGACCTATGCTGCTACCAAATAAAATTGCAATACCGTGACTAAAAAAAGAACCTAATGCAACACCGAGTAAAATCGTTTTTGCTTTTAAAGAGTTTGAAAAAGACAGTACAATTAACTGTGTTTTATCTCCTAATTCTGCAATAAAAACCATTATAAATGAGATTAAAAACGGATAAATATACTCCATACACTTCACCTTTACTAATTTATATTTTATATTAATTATTTAAGTTAAATATTTTAATTCTACTTTATTAAAGATAATATAAAAATATACCAAAATGTAAAAATGTGAATTCTACGTGAACTTTATGAAAAGTTGTTGAAACTGAAAAAATTAAATGATAATATGGAAAAGTAAAATTAATCATACGGAAATAATAGATTGGAGGAATAACATTGATAGAGGTTAAAAATGTTACGAAAAAGTATGGAAATAAGATAGCTGTTGACAATATTAGTTTCGAAGTAAAAGATGGAGAAGTAGTGGGATTCTTAGGACCAAACGGTGCAGGTAAGAGTACAACAATGAATATGATAACAGGTTTTATAGAACCAACTGATGGAACTATTATGATAAATGGTAATGATATTTCTAAAAAAGCAAAAAAAGCAAAAAAACAAATCGGATATATGCCAGAAAATGTACCCTTATACTATGAACTTACTGTAAAAGAGTTTATTACATATATGGCAGAATTAAAATTTGTAAAAAGACCAGAAAGAAAAGCAGAGGTAGACAAAGTAATCAAGGAAGCTGGATTAGAAAATGTGAAAAATAGATTAATTAGAAATCTATCAAGAGGATATAAACAAAGAGTTAGTTTAGCAGGTGCTTTAGTTGGAAACCCAGATGTTATTATCCTAGACGAACCAACGGTAGGATTAGACCCAAAACAAATTACTGAGATTAGAGGCTTAATAAAAGAATTGGGAAAAAAACATACGGTTATTTTAAGTACACATATATTATCAGAAGTAAGTCAAATATGTGAAAAAGTAGTTATAATTAATAAAGGAAAAATAGTTGCAATAGATACACCAGAAAACTTAGAACAAAAAACAAAAGAGAAAAATGGAATTTCAGTAACAGTTGAAGATCCAAAAGAAAACATGAAAAAACTAAAATCCAAAATTCCAGAGATAGAAAAAATTGAAATGATAAAAGATAATGAAGATGGAACAAAGCAATTTGTTATTACTTCTAAGACAGATATTGATTTAAGAAAGAAATTGTTTGAAGTATTACCGAAAGAAGAAATTACAATATTTGAATTAAAGAAAACAGAAACTAGCTTAGAAGATGCGTTCATCAAATTAATTGATACAGAAAAGGAGGAAGAAAAATAATGTGGACAATATATAAAAAAGAATTAAAAACATATTTTTTATCTCCAATAGGATATGTTGCAGTTGGCTTGTTTCTAGCAATATATAGCCTATTCTTCTTTTTAACTACCATACAATACGGTGTAGTAGATTTAGGAAATTTATATTATGCAACAGCAAGATATGGATTACTACTTATAGTTCCAATACTTACAATGAGAATGTTTGCAGAAGAAAGAAAAAATGGAACAGAGCAACTTCTTTTAACTTCACCAAGAAGCGTTACATCAATTGTTTTAGGAAAGTTTCTAGCAGCAGTTACAATTATTTTAGTTACATTAATTGTTTCGATTATGTACTTTGTAATTGTTAGCTTCTTTGGAAAAGCTAATATTGTAACAGTATTAGTAACAATGTTAGGATTTTTGTTACTTGGAATGGCAGCAATATCATTTGGAATGTTAGCCTCTAGTATTACAGAAAATCAAATTATTGCGGCAATTATTACGATTGCATTCTTGGTAATGCCTTGGTTCTTACCTGACATTAGCAGTATATTTTCAAGCATAAATTTAATTGATAAATTTATGAAATTCCCATACGGCTTGATATCAATTACAGACGTTGTAGGATTATTATCATTTACAGTTATGTGCATTATAATTACAATATTATTGATAAAGAGAAGAAAAACTGTAAAATAAAAAGGAGGGAACAAACTTGAAAAAAGAAAATAAAAAAATTCAAGATAACAAAGTGCAAAAAGAAGAAAAAAATCTTGAAGTTATTAATAAAAAAGAAAAGAAATCTTCAAGCAAAATGAAACTATGGTTAAGCAAAACAATTTATACAGTTATATTAATAGCTATCATAATATTAGCATATATAGGAATAAATTTGCTAATTGAGAAAGCAAATATAACTGATATAGATTTAACAGCAGATAAAGTATATAGTTTATCTGATACATCTAAATCTATAGTAAAATCAATTGATCAAGATGTAGATATAATACTGGTCAATATGAGCAATGTGCAATCAGTAATAGATTTTTCAAATAAATACAGTAAAGAAAATGATAAAATTAAAGTTCAAGAAATTTCAGATGTTAGTCAATACCCAGAACTTGCAAAGAAGTATAATTTAACAGATAGTAGTTATTATATAATTGTTAAATCTGGTAGCAAAGAAAAAATTATTACAACAAGTGATTTATATACTTATGATTATACAACTGGTCAAGAGAAAGATTTAACAGAAGAGACAATGACAAATGCTTTGTTAAATGTAACAATAAAAGACAAACCAAAAATTTATTTCTTAACAGGTCATAATGATAACCTGACTTCATATTTATACAGCTTTAAGCAAAGCTTAGAAAATGAAGCAAATGAAGTGGAAGATTTAGATTTACTAACAACAGGGAAAATACCAGATGATTGTAGCACACTTGTAATAACAACATTGAATGAGGATATAAAAACAATAGAAAAAGATGCCATTATAAAATATATAAAAAAAGGTGGAAAAATAATATTATTCTCAGATGCAAATGTAACTAAAATAAAAATGCCTAACTTCCAAAAGGTATTGGATGAATATGGAATTAGCATTTCTGAAGGAATACTTCTAGAGCAAGATACAAGTAAAATGCTATCAGGATCACCATCAGCAATACTTGTAACAGTAAGCCAAGGATCGAGTGTTACAAACAAAACAAATATGAATATGAATGCTTGCTTTATTAATGCAGGAAAGATTAATTTTAAAGATGATGAGGCACTAGAAAAATTAGGCGTAGAAAAAGAAGTTTTAGCTACAACATCAGAAAAAGCCTTTTACAGATCTGATATATCAATTACAAGTACATCTAAAGCAACATCAGATGAAGAAGGAGAGGCAACAGTTGGAGCTCTATTAACAAAGAAGGTAGATGACGATACTACTTCAAAGTTAATAGTATACTCAAATAATGTATTTATAACAAATATGCAAATTTCTATAAACAATCAATATTATTTTTATGCATATGAATTTTATAATAATAAAGATTTAGCATTAAACTCAATATCATACTTAACAGGTAGGGAAGATACAATACTAATTAGAAAAGACACAGAAACAAGCACCTATACTGTAACTGAAAATCAACAAAGAATAATTTTAACAATTATTTTTGCAGTCCCAGCTCTAATAATTATAGCAGGAATAATTATTTGGCAAGTAAGAAGAAGAAAATAAATCATAAACAACCCCTTCTCATAATAAAATCTATGAGGGGGTTGTTCTTTTATGAAAAACACAATAAAAGCAATTTGCGTAATAATTGGAACAATAATAGGAGCTGGATTTGCATCAGGAAAAGAAATATATTTGTTTTTTAATATATACGGAATAAAAGGGCTATATGGAATATCTGTAGCTAGTATAATAACGGGAATAGTAATATACAAAGTACTTTTACAAATTAGAAACAGAGAATATACTAGAAATTATAAGGAATACCTAGAAAAGCTTGGAGTTAATGAAAAAGTAAGAGAAATATTAAGTATAATAATTAATATTTTTCTTCTTATTTCATTCTATATTATGATTGCAGGATTCTGTGCATATTTCAATCAAGAATTTAATATACCAAAAATTTTGGTTGGAATAATTGTATGTGGTATGTGCCATATAACATTTATGAGTCATATAGAGGGAGTAACTAAAATTAATACAATACTAATACCTTTTTTGATTTTAATGATTTTGTGTATAGGAATAAAGGACAATATTTTTGATATTTCAAGCATAGCAGATAACCGGTATATGTGAAATTACAAAATATCAAGGATCTCAAAGAAATTGGCTAATTGCGAGTTTGGAATACGCAAGTTACAACAGTATAATATTAATTCCAATGTTAATCAGTTTAAAAAAATATACTAATAAAAATGAAAAAAGTATAGGAATTAGTATATCAATAATATTTTTCATCCTAGCAAGTATATTATATGCAGTGCTATTAAAAGGAACAGGAGGAATAGAAGGTGCAGAGTTACCACTGATCCATGTGATACGTAAATTTGGACCAGTATACCAAGGGGTATATGGAATTGTAATTGTCACAGCAATTTATACTTCTGCAATTGCAGCTGGGCATGGATTTTTAGAGAATTGTAGTAAAAACAAAAAAATATATCGAACTATTAGTATATGCATATGTATATCTGCCATATTTGCATCAAAAATAGGATTTTCTTATCTTGTGGAATTATTGTATCCAGTTTTTGGATTACTAGGGTTAATACAGGTAACTTATATTATCCTAAAAAAGTAAAATATTTGTTATGAAAATGTTATGTAAAAAAACTTGAAATACTTGAAAAAAAAGACGAAAACTGATATAAATATGTAAAACAAAGGAGGAGAGTTTTATGAAAAATGTCATTGATTTTAAAGATCCGAGTAAACCGGTAAGAAAAATCAATAAAAGAAAATTGATTATAACAATAGTGATTATGATTATCATATTAGCAATTGTTATAATGGCAATTGTATACTCTTCAAATAAAAATTTTAGAAAATTTTTAGATAGATATTTATTCAGAAAAAATGTGTCTGAAGAAAAACTAGTTTCTATACAACTAGATTATGATTCAAACGTTAGTGTACTAGCATATAACAAGTATTTATGTGTTCTAGCGGAAAATAAATTAAGACAATACCATTCTTCAGGAGAATTGGCAAATGAAATAAAATTAGAAATTAGCAATCCAGTATATTATGCAAATAATAAATATTTAGCAATAAGCGAAAAAAACAGTTCAAAAATTTATCTTATCTCAGATTCCAAAATCTTATGGGAAAAAGAAGTTGATGGTAATGTTTCTAAAATAGATGTAAATAAAGATGGATATGTTGCAGTTATATTAACAGGAACAACACATAAATCCGTAATTGCTACGTATGATTCAAAAGGAAATGAGCTATTTAAAACATATCTATCAAGCACAACGGCACTTGACGCTACAGTATCTCCAGATAATAAATATCTAGCCTTTGCGGAAGTTAATACATCTGGGACAGTTATACAATCAAAAATAAAAATCATATCAACTGAAAAGGCAAAAGAGACACCATCAGATGCTATCATATTTACATATGAAGCTCCATCTAACAGTTTGGTAACAAATATAGAGTATCAAGATAAAAATAAATTAGTATGCATTTATGATGATGCAATTCATATTATAACAGATGATAAAGATGAAATATTAATGGATCTACAGGAAAAAGATAAAAAAGCAGCAGATATAAGATTAAGTAACTATGTTTATAGAACCGTTGAGAAACAAACAGGGTTATTTAAAGCAGATACAGTTGTAGAAATGATGAATATAGGAAATAAAAGAATAACAGAATATACTGTTGAAGGAGTGGCAAAAGATATATACTGTTATGGTAATGTTGTAGCTGTTAATTTAGGACAAGAAATTGATTTTATTCATACAAATGGGTGGTTAGTAAAGAATTATACATCATCACAAGATATTCAAGGAATTACAATTGGAAATGGATTAGCAGGAATAATTTATAGAAATAAAGTTGAAATTATTAATTTATAGGAGGTATAAAGATGTCAGTTATTATTGATCTTATAATTGTGGCAGTAATAGCCATTTGTATCATTATTGGGTATGTGAGAGGATTAACCGGATGTTTAATAAAAATATTATCATTTGTATTATCTTTAGTCATTGCATTTGTATTATTTATTCCAGTTTCAAATTTTGTAATAGAAAACACACAAATAGATGAGAGTTTAGAAAAATCAATTAGAGAGATGCTTATATCAGATAATAAGAGCTCAGAAGAAGAAATGCCAACAGCTATGTCTGATTATATTAATAAAAAAGCCGAAGAAATAGTAGATAATGCAAAAGAAGAAGTGGTAAATGCTACAGCAAGAGATATTTCACAAACTATTGTAAAAGCAGGAACTTGGATTGCATTATTTATAGTTGCAAGAATAGCTCTAATCTTCTTAAAACTAATTACAAGCTTAATATCAAAACTTCCAGTAATTAAACAATGTGATAAACTGGGAGGGATAATATATGGAGTTTTAGAGGGACTATTAATTACATACTTCGCACTAGCAGTAATTTCATTTATTACACCAATAACAAATAAGAATTTGTCAGAGAACATTAATAAATCATATTTAGGTAGCCAAATGTATAATCATAACTTGCTATTAAAGATTATATTTTAGCATAATTATTGATATTAACGAGAAAATTTGATATACTAATACACAAATTTAAAAATGGGAGTGAAAAGGTTTTGAAAAGCAATAAAAAAACTAAGGAAAATAAGAAAAAAAAGGGGAAAAGAAAAAAAGTATTATTACTAATATTGCTTATATTAATAATCTTAATAGGTGTATTTGCATATAAAGTACACAAAAATGGTGGTGGAAGCAGTGGAATGATTGCTACTATACTAGGCCACGATGAGGAAACAGTTAATAAACTTCCAAAATTATATTGTCTATTATTAGGGAAAAGTCAAAACTTAACAGACACTTTAATATTAGCATCATATGATCCAAAAACACAAGAAGCAGCGATGCTATCAATTCCTAGAGATACTTTTATAGGAGAAAGCAAAAGTAGTGCAACTGCTTGGGACAAGATAAATGCAGTGTACCAAACAGGAGCAGAAAATGTATTAGAAGATGTTAGAAATCTTACTGGAATTGATGTTAAATATTATGTTATGGTAGATACAGAGGCATTAAAAGTATTGGTAGATAAAATAGGTGGAGTAACATTTAATGTACCAATCGATATGAAATATGATGACAGAAAACAAAATTTGCATATTAACTTAAAAGCAGGAGAACAATTATTAGATGGTGATAAGGCAGAGCAAGTAGTTCGTTTTAGACATAACAATAATGGAAGTACATATCCAGAAAGTTATGGAATAGAAGACATTGGTAGAATGAGAACACAAAGAGCATTCTTAACAGCACTTGCAAAACAGACATTAGTACCAGCGAACATAACAAAAATACCAGACTTCATTGATATTGCAAAGAACTATGTAGAAACAAATTTAGATTTTGATGCTATTAAAGATTATGTTCCATATGCTATAAACTTTAATATGGACAACCTTAAAACAGATAAATTACCAGGTATTGCTGAAGTTGCAAATGGAGTATGGATCTATTCAGCATATGAGGAAGAAACAAAGAAAGTAGTTAACGAATTATTCTATACAAGAACGAATACCAATACAGAAAATAATGGAGAAGATGGAAATACAATATCAAACACAACTACTTTTGAAAGCGCATCTCCTACAGCGCAAAGTGTAGACAAATCAAAAATAAACATAGAAGTATTAAATGGAAGCGGAAACAATACAAATCTAAAAGAGGTAGTAGCAGAGTTAAAAGCTGCAGGATACAATGTTAACAAAACAGGGAAAACCACTACAACTTCGATTACAACAGCTATTGACAGAAAAGTAATAGCTGATGAAATAAAAGAAGATATTAAAAATATTATCGATACAGATAATATTACAACAGGACAAGAAAGCGGAAATACTCATGTTACAATTATTCTAGGTACAGATTATGTGTCATAATAATAGCGAAAGCTAATTAAAAATTTATAAAATTCTTAGTTGTATATTGATTATATAAATACAACTAAGAAATATTTTAAATAGCTTTCGCTTCTATATTTTTTATTCTATTAAAATTTCCCAAAAATGAATATTAATTTTACAAGATATTATAAAACATCATAAATAATTATAAATTATAGTACTACATTTCAAGATTTTAAGTTAGTTCAAGCAATTTATTATAAATAATCACTAATTTGAGTAAACTTAAATTCACCTTTACCTTCACGACTTTTGTTGATACTGTTGATAACAGGCTCAGAATCTGCGGTTTTATTGCTTTTAAAAAGGCTTCTTTTTTCTTTGTTTCTTCTATCACCTTTTCTGCTTTTTTCTTTTTTTGATCGTGAAGTTATTTTGCCTGATGATCTGTTCTTTCTATTACTGTTATTTGAGTCATGTTTTAATAATCTATATATAATATATAAAATTAGAAAGACCAATAAAATTCTAAAAACAATTACTTCAAAACTAGAAGCATATACAGAAGATGAAGCAATTAAATCTGAAGAAATGTTTTCTCCATTTATATTATACGAAATCTTTCCGACAACGCTGTTTTCAGCAATAGGAGCTTTTAAATCTGAACGAATTTCTATAGTTGGTTCTAAGGCTGATAAATCAATATTTTTTTTAGTCAAGACTTGTATTTCATTTTTTACTAAAATATCTAAATTTTTCGATTCTCTAGTTCCATTACCAATTTCCACTGTTTTAATAACATCTTTGGCAGAATGTATTTTAGTATATGAATAATTGTCAAAACCATAATTAAACAAATTGATACAATCCTTATATCTCTTACTAATTGAAGATCCATTTAAGATTACAGCAAGCAGTTCCATGTCGTCTTTTTTTGCTGTAGATACAATGCAACTTCCAGCACTATCTGTGTATCCAGTTTTTAACCCAGTAGCATAAGCGTAATAATATTTATTTAAAGATTCGTTATTGATAAGTGCATTAGTTGCGTTAAAAATCCTATCTGTCTTTTTATATTTATTAGTAATAGGTAATGTATATTGTGTTACCATAGCAATTCTCATTATATCTGAGTAATTCATTGCATATTGACCGATTAGAGCTAAATCATATGCAGTAGAATAGTGATTCTTATCATGGATTCCATTTGGGTTTACAAAGTTTGTGTTCTTACAACCTAATTCCTTAGCTTTTTTGTTCATAAGAACAGAAAAATTTTCAACAGATCCAGAAATATGTTCTGCCAAAACAACAGCTGCATCATTGGCAGAAGGTATAAGAAGTACATTAAGCAATTGTTCTATTGTAAGATTTTCACCTTCTCTTAAACTAGCGTGAGAATATCCTATAGGAATAGAATAAATTGCATTGTGACTAACAGTTGCCACATCTGTTAACTTACAATTCTCAAGTGTTAAAATTGCTGTCATAAGTTTTGTAGTACTAGCAGGGTACATTTTCTCATAGGCATTTTTAGCATACAAAATTTTACCAGTCTTACTATCCATCAAAAGGCAAGCCTGAGACGTTGTTTTTACGTCATTTATATTAACATCGTTATTTGAAGAATCTGAAATGGCTGTGGTACTTAAGGTATTAGAAGTATCTGATGTATTTGTAGCACTAGTTGCTAAGATAGGATTCATACAAATAAAAGATGACAAAATTATAATAAATAATAACAGTAGTATGTTTTTTAGTTGCTTCATAATAATCTCCATAAATTTTTAAAACTTATACTAATATATATTATTTTGAGTGCAATTTCAATACAAAAATCTTAAAAAGGAGGAAAAATCATGAATTATATAAATTATATAAGAAAGCATTTTAAAAACTATGTGAAAGAAAAAATGGGGAGGGGAAAAAATATTGTTATAGTTATAATAATTATTGTAATCTTAATATCTATATTAATAGCCAGTATAATAATTTACATGCAAAACATGGAGAATAGTGATGTGGCAGTATTAGATGAGATGGAAAAAGAAATGAACATAGCCAATGAAATGATAAATTCAGGAAATGAAAATAATGGAATAGGAAATTCGAACAATAATAAGGGTGAAACAAATAGTAAAAATCGGAAATATGCAAGATGGCCAAGGAGAAAACAAAGATGTAAATAAAGAGGGAAGCGGAGAGAACAGTGAAGAAGTAGAAGAAAACGAAAAAATAGCAATACATATTACAGGAGAAGTGCAAAAAACAGGAATAATATATTTAAAAAAAGGTGCAAGAATAGCAGATGCAATAAAAATTGCAGGAGGAGCCACTAAAAATGCTAACTTGAACAGAGTAAATTTAGCTTATGTATTAGAAGATGGACAAAAGATATATATTCCAAATAAAAAAGACAAAATTAATAAAGAGGAGTATATTATTTCCAATAGTGGAGAGAATGTAATGGTAGAAGAAGGTAAAAATACAGGAAACAATAATACGAACAATATAAAAGACGGAAAAAGTACAAATGTGAAAGGCGTGATATCAAAAGTGAATATTAATATAGCGAGTCAAAGTGATCTTGAAACATTGCCAGGGATAGGTCCATCATTAGCTCAAAGAATTTTAGAGTATAGGAAGGAAAATGGAAAGTTTCAGAAAATAGAAGATATACAAAATGTAAAAGGAATAGGAGATGCAAAGTACAACAAGATAAAGGATTATTTAACTATATAATATCATATAGTACAAAATAAAAACATTGTAAATTTAGTATAAGGGTGTAATATTTTATTTTAGAGTAACATACAATCTATAAGGGGCAAAGCCAAATTACTAAAAGCTAAATTATTAGATTATTGGTTTAAATCTAAATTTGGTGAATTGTAAAAGTAAAATATAGTTTGAATCTAAAAATCTAAATTTGAAATAAAATTTAGATAAAGCTATTGACAAAATTAAGGTGTAGTCTTATAATTATATTTGTTATTACATCGCGGGGTGGAGCAGTTGGCAGCTCGTCGGGCTCATAACCCGAAGGTCGTAAGTTCGAGTCTTACCCCCGCAACCAAAGAAATAATACTTACAGTTTCAACGACTGTGGGTATTTTTTTATGCCTTAAAAATGATTGCGATAATGATTTAAAATAGCACTCTTATGTCAAATTGGGGAATAATTGGGAAGTATTTTAACTTTTTGATTCTTAAAATACTATTTATATACAATTTAAAATATAAATAATCACTGTATAACCATTATATAAAGTTTTATTAATCTTGTTAATAAAAGAAATAGAGTCCTTATACATAAGGACTCTACTAGTACGATTTTTGAGTTAACGCTTAGAAATGAGCAAAATCTCACTTTCGGCGTCAACCAAAGTAACATCTGAGCAGCCATTGGCTAACATAGCAGTTTTCATCCAATTTATATTTCTTTCAGTCTCTGTTTGATCACAATGCTGATTTTCAGGGTTATATACTCCTTTAATAGGGGTATATTTGCCATTAGATACATCAATGTATCCATTTGAAATCGAAAAAATGATAACTCCGCCTGGTTTAACAGAATGGATAGCCTTGTTAACTATAGAATCAAGGTTATTACCTGCACAGTAAGCAGCGCGCAGACTGATGAAAACATCAAATTCATTTTCGGGGAGGTCTACTTCATCCATTGATGCACATACAAAATTAATATGCGGATAAAGTGATTTGCCAGCAGAACAAGCTGCTTCAGAGATTTCTACAACATCGAAATACATCGATTTAAAAAAATCTTCGAAGATAATAGCAAGTTCAGAGCCATTGTTAGCTCCCAAAGCAAGGACTTTTTTAGAAATAAGATCCTTTCCAAGATTTTTTTTAATTTCATCTAAGATAATATGATTCCAATTCTCACATACAGAACGATAGTCTGTTAAATATGAATAGGTACCATATTTCTTATTGAATGCGTATGACCGTGCTTCTGCAGCGATTTGGTCAAAAAGTGCTATTTGGGAACTAGGAATTTGTTTATGATTTTTTTCGATAAACACATCCCAGAATTCTGAAGAGTCAAAAACAACGGAAAAGCCATGATCTTTGAAATACTCTTCAACTAATGATTTGATGCTAGATTCGTACCAATTGTTCATGCCAATACCTCCTTGTGAATTTACAAGCTAAATTTTAGCTTGTGACTAAGTACGAGTGCGAACGCTAATATTATACCAGAGATTTACATAAAAGTAAATAGCTTGATGATTTATTGCTAAATGTACTATTAAGTGATATACTATATACGGTGATATAAATGGATAAAATTTTAACATTTATTGTAAATGAATATAATGAAATATTACTATTAAAAGGTAGTGAAAATGATCCACAATTTAAAAGTTCTTTTTGGTATGTAGTAACAGGTGGATGTGAAAGATATGATTTAGATAGAGAAGAAACTGTTAAAAGAGAAGTAAAAGAGGAGACAAATTTATTAACTAATAATAATATTTACTTAAATTGGATTTTAGAATATGAGTCTTTAGGAGTACAATGTAAGGAATATGTTTATATAAGCTTTGTAAAGAAAGATAATATTGTATTAAATGAAGAGAGTATAGACTATAAATGGTGTACATTTGATGAATTTATAGAAAAAGTAAATTGGTTTGGAGATAAGAAAATATTAGAAAAAGTTTTAAATTTAGGAATTCAAAAACAGCTCCTTTTTAAAACTGAAAAGATAGATAAATTTTAAAAACACAGTAAAAAGTACTGTGTTTTTTGTTAAATCATTAGTTATTGACAAAGTATACATAAAGTAGTATACTAATATAGTAAAAATACTTTATGAAAGGGTGAAAAAGATGTTTTACGATGAAAAAATTGTAAATATTCGTAACACTAGCATTACAGCACCCGTCAAACAAACTTGCGATATTAATAGTTTGTTTGTGCGGAAAATTATCTCTTTAATGAGTGATGGATGTAAAATCCTTGATATTGGAACAGGAAATGGATTTGTATTAAAACAGATTCAAGAAAAATCTGATATCAAAAGCACATTGACAGGAGTTGATAATTCGAGTGAGATGGTAAAAACAGCCAGAGAAAATCTGAGAGAAAGTGCAATTATTCTTGAAGGAGACAATAATAACCTTCCTTTTGTAGATAATTTTTTTGATATTGTTACTGCAAAAAATGTAACTAGGTATAATTCTGATGAGTTATATAGGATACTTAAAGATGGAGGATATTTTGTCTTTAGAGAATATGGTCCAAGCAAAGGTCTGATTGAAATAGCTAATCTGTTTAGAGATAGGCTTATTAGAAGCAGACAAATCGAGTACTATTCTACTAAACTTGAGAAATCTGGATTTGAGATTGTAAGTATTGAACAATATGAGGTACACAGACAGTACCAAAGTGTTCAAGAAATTATTAACATTACTAAGAGTTTTCCTTTTATTGAAGACTATTCTGAAAAAGATGAAGAAATAATAAGAGAGAGCTTAAATGGTAATTGTAATATAACATCAGATCCATTTATCTTAGTTGCTAAAAAACATGAAAGATGAGGTAAACACTATGAAAAAAGTAGAACTGTTATTTGACACAATCCGGTCCCCGTATGATATTGCACATATCATTCAGGTTGCTAACGCAATCGATTGCGTTATTTATACGGCGGGCAAAAACTCAATTCCCTTTGATATTCCTAAGGTTGTAAGCAAAGTTAAGTCTTGGAATATTACAGGCAAAGTAAAGGAAATTCACTATGATACCTTTGAGGAAGCTATTGCAGATTTGAGAGCAAAGGGAAAATATCTTATTGGTACTTCTGGAAATACCAATAAAATCTTTTATGATCTGGATTTGCCAGATGATAAAGACATTGTTGTTGTTTTCGGCACAGAAACTTCAGGCTTAACTCTTGCTAAACAGGAAATGCTTGATGCAACTATTAAGTTACCAATGGATAAATCAAAAGTTGATTTTCTTACGTTACCAGTCGCTGTTTCGGCGATTGCATATGAACTCTATCGCAAATATAATTTTGAATAGGAGGGAATAACATGCTTAAAGGTAAAGTGATTTATGTTGTAACAACAGGGGCTAACAAAAGTAAAGACGTAAAAATTCTCTTGGATTACCTTAAAGCAGAAGGAGCAACATGCATTTTAATGCCTACTGCAGCTAGTTGTTCAATAATGGACTTAAGGAATGTTGAAGGTTACCAGATAAAAAAGGATTATACCTTTAACAGGGCAGATTCTATCAATGAAAGAATTCCTGAGGAAGATATGATCGTTGTTGCACCATGTACTTTTAATACATTTTCTAAAATTGCTAATGGAATTGCTGATAATTATCCATTATCAATTATCCATGCAGCAATTGGATATGGTAAGTATATTGTAATAGCCCCTTCTATGAATCAGGGGTATTTCAATCATCCTATAACCAAGGAAAACCTTACTAAGATTAATTCTTTTGGTAATGTTTCTATTGTGTATCCAGAGTATATCTATAAAGAAGATGGAACTTTGGATAGGATTACAATGGCACCATGGGAAAAGATTTTAGATAATGTTTGTCATAGATATACTAAAATCAGATATTCTGATAAAAAAGTTGATTACGATATGGCAGATATTATTACAAAGTATTTTCCAGAATTCTTCACAGTCGGAAAATTTTTGCAAGAAAACCAGTATACTAATGGTGTAGCAGGATTTATTGCAAAAAAAATACCAGAAGGAGTTTTAATAACCTCTACTGGTTCCACCGTAGGAGCTTTGAAAAGGGAAAATCTTACTCTCATTCATGATTGGAAAGATCATATTGTTTCTTGGGCAGGAAATTCCAAGCCATCTTCAGAAACACCATTGGTTCTTGAATTATTTGAAAATTTCCCCAACAAGAATGTTATTGTGCATGGTCATTGCAAGGACATTACATATAGCAGCAAAACATTGAAGTACAATAGCAGTGAATATCTCCGGTACGGAGAATGGGGAGAGCTCTATAAAATCAAACCAGTAATAGATGAATATCAGAAAGGTATTATGAAATTACATGGTGAGATTATTCTTGCAGATACTTTTGATGATGCATTATCAATGTATTTTGATATGTATGAAGAAACCTTGTAAATAGCGATAATTTTCCAGAAGAGACTAGAAATACTAGTCTCTTTTGCTTTTATTTAATATAATTATTAAAATAAATTTATATTTTATTTTTCATTCAACCACTTATCAAACTCATCATAAGTTTTCCTACCAGGTTTAATATCACTAATAAATTCTTTAGATTCTTTTTTCCATTTTTCATAGTTAGTTTTATAGTATTCAATATTTGGATTCATTTTTACTGCCATAGCTTTTTTGGCATATATTTGTCTGTATTTACCATATACTGGTTCTTCATCTTCTTTTCTTTTTTGAGATGTTTTAATCCCATATTCTTTACAGGTAATACCTTACTGATTACATCTGCTACATTTAAAGCATAAAAAATTATAATTTCTACCACATACATTTTTTTCTTCTACATGAAGACCTATGGCCACATATATTTCCACAGCCACTAAAACGATGGGGTTCCTTTCTTGTCTTATGTTTTTTTACTTCTTTTGAAATTGTTGTTGGATCTTTTGATAGAAATTTTGCAATTTCTTTAAATGTCATATCTTGATTAAGAGCTTGCTCAATATAGTTCCTATCTTCTAAAGTTAAATGTTTTTGATTTGCAGTTTGCATGATAATACCTCCTTGTACCCAAGTAAAGTATTAATATAATTATAGCGCGAAAAATTTCAAAACTAAATTCTTGTTAATCCATCACTGGAATTTAGTTTTAAATTTAAGGATAGCTTAAATTATTGAAAATTTTATTGTTAAAAATTGGATTATGTGATATAAAATAAATAGGATAATTAGAAATTTTTTGGAGGATAAAATGAATAGTGAAGAAGAGTTACAAGAACTAGAAAAAAAGCTATATGCTGCAGCTGATAAAATGAGAGGAGCAGTTCCAGTATCTAGTTATAAATTTATAATATTGGGACTAATATTTTTAAAATATATATCTGATGCATTTGAAGAAAGATATCGCCAATTAGTTGAAAATGGAGATGGAATGGAAGAAGATAGAGATTCATATACAATGGATAATATTTTTTATGTTCCAGCAAAAGCAAGATGGGAATATTTAAATGCACATTCTAAAGACGCCAATATAGGACAATATATAGATGAAGCACTTGATGAAATAGAAAAAGAAAATCCATCATTAAAGGGAGTATTAATAAAAGAGTATAACAGCCCTGATTATAGAAACGTAAATCTTGGAGAATTAATAGACTTATTTACTAATATAAAAATTGGAAGTAAAGAAGCTCAAGACAAAGATATTTTAGGAAGAATATATGAATACTTTTTAGGAGAATTTGCAGCAAAAGAATTACAAAAAGGTGGAGAATTTTATACTCCAGCATGTCTTGTTAGAACAATGGTAGAAATGATAGAACCATATAAGGGAAGAATATATGATCCATGTTGTGGTTCAGGAGGAATGTTTGTACAAAGTACAAAATTTATTGAAAGACATCAAGGAAAAGTACAAGATTTAGCCATATATGGACAAGAAAAGAATCCAACAACATGGAAATTAGCAAAAATGAATTTAGCAATTAGAAGTTTAAATGGTGATATTGGAAAATTTGCAGATGACACATTTCAAAATGATTTGCATAAAGGATTAAAAGCCGATTTTATTCTAGCAAATCCACCATTTAATATAAGTGATTGGGGACAAGAAAAATTATTACAAGACCCAAGATGGAAGTATGGAATACCACCTAAAGGAAATGCCAACATGGCATGGGTAGAGCATATGATAGATAAATTATCAATAAATGGTAAAGCTGCAATAATATTAGCAAATGGGGCATTATCTTCTGATACTTCAGGAGAGGGAGAAATAAGAAAAAATATATTAGAAGCAGATCTAGTAGATTGTATTTTAGCAATGCCATCAAATTTATTTTATACAGTTACAATTCCTTGTAGTATTTGGATTATAAATAGAAATAAAAAGCAAATTGGGAAAACATTATTTATTGATGCAAGAGAAATGGGAAATATGGTTACAAGAAAGTTAAGAGAACTTTCTGATGAAGATATTAATAAAATTTCAAGCACATATCATAATTTTATTAATAATGTAAATTATGAAGATATTGCAGGATTTTGCAAATTAGCTGATATTTCTGAAATAAAAGAAAATAACTATGTCTTAACACCAGGAAGATATGTTGGAACAAAAGAAGTTGAAGATGATGGCATACCTTTTGAAGAAAAAATGAAAGACTTAACATCTAAACTTGCAAAACAAATGCAAGAGAGCGCAAAATTGGATGAAGAAATAAAAAAGGTGTTAGGAGCGATAGGATATGAAATTTAGAAGATATAAGTTAAATGATTTATCTATTGATGGAGGATCTTATGGAATTGGTGCATCTGCAGTTGAGTATGATAAAAAACTATATACATATTTAAGGATTACAGATATAAATGAAGATGGAACGTTAAATTATAAAGATATGATGAGCGTTAACGATCCAAAAGCGAATCAGTATATTTTAAAGAAAAATGATATATGTTTTGTAAGGACAGGAAATAGTACTGGAAAAACGTATTTTTATGATGAAAGTATTAAAAATCTTGTATATGCAGGATTTTTAATAAAATTTAGTATAGATGAAGAAAAAGTAAATCCAAAGTATATGAAATATTATACAATGACGAACAAATATAAAAACTGGGTTAAAGAGATTCAAACAGGAAGTACACGAGGCAATATAAATGCGAAAATGTATGGAAATATGGATATATTAATACCCGAAAGAGTATATCAAGATAAATTAGTAGTTGTCTTAGACAAAATTACGGCTAAAATTAAATATAATACTCAGACAAATGATAATTTGTTATATAATGTGGCTTAATAATTAAACAAATGATAATTTG
>ERZ1034691.699-NODE-699-length-24502-cov-31.448849_pt1 | contig 24502 bp, 24 predicted proteins | sample MGYA00520638_ERZ1034691 | MGnify/ENA primary metagenome ERZ1034691 (study PRJEB33766, sample SAMN09781763) | gut metagenome | biome: gut microbiome | host: Homo sapiens | place: Madagascar | study: EMG produced TPA metagenomics assembly of the PRJNA485056 data...
ACCGTCTCCACATGTTCCGTGTGGGGGAACATATCCACGGGCTGGATTTTTAATGCTTTCCATCCGCGGCGGGTCAAGTGGGTCAAATCACGGGCAAGAGTTTCGGGGTTGCAGCTGACGTAAACCACGCGTTTGGGTTTCATGGCAACCACTGCATCAATGCAGGCGGGGGTGCTGCCCTCCCGCGGGGGGTCCAGGAATACAACATCGGGGTGCGGCAAGCCAGAGTTGGGCTGTGCCGCAGCGCGCATCCAATCGGTTGCATCGGCACAGATGAACCGCGCGTTGTTGATTTTATTGGCTGCAGCGTTGGCGCAGGCATTGCGCACCGCGTCCGGGTTGCGCTCCACGCCAATGACCTGCTTTGCCCTGCCCGCCGCGCACAGGCCGATGGTGCCAATGCCGCAGTAGGCATCGATCACTGTTTCTTTGCCGGTCAGGGCAGCGAACTCAATGGCCTTGGCGTACAGCACTTCGGTTTGTTCCGGGTTGACCTGGTAAAAGCTGCGGGGCGAAATGGCGAATTGCAGCCCGCACAGCGTATCGGTAATTTTGCCGGGGCCATACAGGGTACGCACATCGCTGCCCAGCACCGCGCTGGTGCGGCGGGGATTGCAGTTCTGCACCACGCTGGTCACCCAGGGGGCCTTTTCCCGCAGGGCTTTCACAAAATTGCGGCTGCCGGGCAGGTTTTCCTGCGCGGTCACCAGCACCACCAGCACCTGACCGCTGGTTTTACCGCGGCGCACCAGCACATGGCGCAGCAGACCGGTGCCGCGATCCTCCTCAAAAGCAGGCCAGCGGCAGGCGCGGGCGGCTTCCAGCACAGCAGCAATGGTCTGGTTAATGACGGTATCCTGCAGCAAGCAGTCCGTATACGGCAGCACACGGTGGGTGCCCGCTGCATAAATGCCGCATGTCAGTCGTCCACGCGGCCCGGTGGCAAAGGTGGCGATGGCCTTGTTACGGTAATGCCAAGGTTCTGCCTGCCCCAGCACGGGGGATACCGGGGCAAACCGCCCCAGCAGGCGTTGTTCCAACTGCTGCTTGTGCTTGAGCTGGTCGGGGTAGGGCTGGTTCAGCAGCGGGCAGCCGCCGCATTTCAATTTATAATTGGTGCAGGTTACAGGCATGGTGTTTGACCTTCTTCCCTTTCAGGGTTTTCAACATTTCTTTGGGTGTGCTATAATATAGCTTATACAGGGGGATCGGCGGTTCCGGGTATGAGCACCCCGATGCACCAACTTTCCCCGCAGCAAAAGCTTTTTTCTCAAAACGGAGGCATAACGATTATGAACGTACTTCTTATCAACGGCAGCCCGCACGCACATGGCTGTACAGACGCTGCTTTGCAGGAGATTGCTAAGGCTTTGAACGCTGACGGCATCGAAACCACCATCTACCACATTGGCGCTGTCCCGGTGGGCGGCTGTGTGGGCTGCGGCGGCTGCGCCAAAGCCGGACACTGCGTATTTGGCGGGCCAGTCGTTGATGTTCTGCCGCTGGTGGAAAAGGCCGACGGCATTGTGTTTGGTGCTCCGGTACATTATTCCACCGCCGCTGCCAGCATGCTGGGCTTTATGCACCGGCTGGGCTACAGCGCAGGCCGCCTGTTGGCACAAAAGCCCGCCGCTATTGTTACCAGCGCCCGCCGCGCCGGCACCACCAGCGCACTGGAAGCCCTGGAAAAGGTTCCCCAGTTCTGCCAGATGCCGCTGATCAGCTCCACCTACTGGCCGATGGTACACGGCAGCAACGCCGAACAGGCCGCCCTAGACGAAGAGGGCATGCAGATCATGCGCAACCTGGGCCACAACATGGCCTGGATCTTGAAGTGCATTGCCGCAGGCAAAGCCGCAGGGATTGAGCCGCCCAAGGCAGAAAATACCATCCGCACCAATTTCATCCGCTGATTTTGTGGTGGGGCAGTAGGGCGGGGTGCCCTCACCCCGCCACAGCCTCGTCCTGTTGCGTATTACAAAACTTGTGCCGAACCCCATTTATAGGGGCTTTGCCAGATATTTCACCCCGGAACACGGCATACTTCCCCTTTACAAGCCAACCTTTCCCACCCGCAGCAGCCCGCAAAAGGCTGCTGCTTTTTATTCTGCCGTTTCCGGCGTGTGACCGGTGGGGTACACGTTTTGCAGCAGCGCCACGATCTGGTCATAGCTGGCAGAGCGGGATGCTGCCGATACATGCAGCGTAACGCCGCAGTCATAGTTCACTTCGGCCAGGATCATCTGGTAAGTGCCGCAGTCATACCGGACGGACTCGGTTTCTGCATCGGGGATGGTCAAATCAAAGTCATACCGCACGGTCTGGGCTTCCTCGTTCAATTCCGCGGCGGATTCTTCCAAAAAGTCCGTGTAAACATCCGATACCTGCAGCAGTACTGCCGTATAGCTCAGCTTATTGCCAGTGGTGATGCCAATGGTATCCTCCTGCGACATGCTGGGTTCGTTCCAGATATTGGCATCATAGGTTACACTGATGCCGTTTTCGCCGTCATAGGTCTGGTAGTCCTCGCCTTCCTCTTTGGTAAAGCTGTCCCCACCGTACAGGTACAGCATCACATCGTTAAAGCTGCACCCGCTCAGGGGCAGGGCCAGCATTGCGGCAGCTGCCACAGCGGCAATCATTTTTTTGTATTGTTTCACAGTTATCATCCTCATATCATAAAAGGAAGCCGATCACAGCCGCCCCGGCGCCAAAGGCCAGGCCAGCCAGTACGTCGCTGGGGTAATGCACCCCTGTCAGCACGCGGGTCACAGCCACAACCGCCGCCAGCAGGCAGGCGGCCACGCCAAGCGGCACCCACACGGTAAACGCCGCCGCCACAATGGCTGCGGCGGAAAAGCAGTGGCGGCTGGGCATGCTTTGGCCTTTGGTATCCTTGGGGAACAGCGGCGTAAAGTTCAATGCCTCATACGGGCGGGGGCGGTTAATGGCCGCGCGCAGCAGCGTGCCCAAAACGAACACCGCCGCCGGGACCGCCAGCACGCGCCAGAACTGGCCGCTGCGCTGCCAGAGCGTAACGGCCAACACCGCACCATACACCAGATATACTCCCAGCACGCTGATCTTTTGTGCATATCCCAGCGCCCGCAGCGCCGCCGGGCGGGCACGGAACCAATCAAAAATTGCCTGATAGCGTTGTGCTGTCATTCTTTGCCCCCTTGTGTGCTGCGTCCAAAATCTTTATAATAGAAGCATACCATCCGCACCCGCCCTTGTCAAACACAGGGCCATGCGTTTTTTCAGGAGGGAATCCCTTGTTTGGTTTTGCTAATTTTCTGCTGTTGGCGCTCTTTGCCGCAGCGGTTTTTGACCTGATTTTTGCCCTTGCCAGGGGCGGCGGGCTGCGCGGGGCGCTGCACGGCCTGTGGAACACGCCGCACCTGTTATTTGGGCAGCAGCTGGCCGAATGGCGACTGCAGCTTGGCCGTATTCTGTTTGCCGCCGGGCTGGCCGCGTATGAGATCAGCGTGGTGTTCTGCAACAGCATGGCGCGCCAGAACTGGGCGTGGGTGCAGGGCGTGATGAGCCCCGTGCTGGAATGGCTCGCGTTCCTGTGCTTTGGTGCCAAGATTTTGTTCGGCACCCGCTACACCTGGCGGGAGCTGCTGGTGGGCGGAGCGCTGTATTTCATTGCCCGCTGGGTCTATTTCAACAGCCAGAACATCTGGTGGATCGGCATTGTGGTGGCGGTGCTTGCCGCCAAGGATGTTCCCCTGCGCCGCCCGCTGCAGGTTTATTTTGCCAGCGGCTGTGCCGCCATGGCGGTGGTGCTGGCACTGCACTTTGCCGGGATCGTTGCCCCGGACCTGACCAGCGAGCGGATGGGTGCCTTGCGCGGCACATACGGCTACGGCCACCCCAACACATTCGGCGGACTGGTGTTCGGCCTGGTATTGGCCTATGCCCTGCTGCGTGCCCAAAAGGTGCGCTGGGTGGACTGCCTGCTGGTATTTGCCGTCGGCGTGTTTTTGCTGGTGGGGCCCGCCAGCCGCAGCGCTGCGCTGTGCACGCTGGCGCTGGCCGTTGGGCTGGTGTTCTGCCGCCTGCGCGCCGGGCACAGTGTACCCCGTTGGTGGCCCGGTGCCTGTGTTGGCATTGTGGGGCTTACGGCGGCGGTCAGTTACCTTTTGCCGCTGCTGGTCATCAAGGTGGGACCGTGGAACAATGATATCGGCCCCACATGGCTGGCAAAGCTGGACTCCCTGCTCACCTGCCGCATCTCGCTGACCTGGATGGCCTACCGCCTGCTGGATGTCAAAATTGCAGGGCAGGTGTTCAACTGGCCCACAGTGGATAACAGCTTTGCTTTTGCACTGTTTCAGTTTGGTCCGGTGGTCGCCGCGCTGCTGGGTATTCTGTTTGCCGCCGCCCTGTGGGGTCACGCCAAACAGGGCCGCCGGGTTGAGGTTTGCTGCCTGTTTGCCATGCTGGCTTACGCCTATATGGAAGTTCAGCCCTTCCACCTGACGACCAACCCCACTGCCCTTCTGCTGTGCGGTGCTGTTTTTGCCCAAACTTCCGCCCGGTGGCAGAAAATCGAATAGACACACCGCGGCATGGGCATACTTCCGTTACAGGAAGGAGTGTTTTCCAACATGTGCAATTCTGTTCTTTCAAAAATCTGCCTGCTGCTGGCTATCATTGGCGGGCTGAACTGGGGCTTTGTGGGCATTTGGAAGCTGGATGTCATTGCCTGGCTGCTGGGCGGCCAGACAAGCTGGGCGGCCCGCACCGTGTATATTCTGGTAGCGGCGGCAGCCATCTGCCTGATCCCCGCATTGTGCAGCCCCAGTAAAAAAGAGGAAGCCTGACACTGTAAAAGCCGGTGTACCGTTTGATTCATCTTACGGTACACCGGCTCTATTTTGTCTGTTTTACTATTTCAACTTGCGCGAACAGTCGAATTATGGTAGCATAACAATGCTGCATTTTGCAGCAGGCACTGCACAACGGGCAGGCGGTTGGTCTCACCATCCGGAAGGAGGTGAGAATATGCCAATTACACTGACATTCCACGTTTTGGGATTTACCATAACGGTCACTGTAAAAAGCAAGAACCGCCACCGGGCAGGGTGACGGTTCTTAGTATCTACTAAGGCTTTAACCTAGATCCGGGCCAACCGCTTACCGCAGTGCCTTTTTCTGTTTTTATTATAATGCGTCTGTTTGCCGGTGTCAAGCCTGTTCCAGCTCAATGGGCACCGCCAGCTTTTTGCGGCGGTTCTTGCGGGATACCGCCAGCACCAGCCCCACGCACAAATACACCATGACCACGCTGGACCCGCCTGCCGAGAAGAAGGGCAGCGTGACCCCGATGACCGGCAGCACCTGTAAATTCATGCCCAGGTTGATGATGCACTGCCAGAACAGTGCGGCAAAGATGCCCACGCACAGGTAGCGGCCCAAAGCATCCGTGCTTTGCAGCGCTGCCAGCAGAATGCGCACCGAGATGCCCAGCAACAGCAGCAGAACCGTTACCGCCCCTACAAAGCCCATCGCGTTGGCCAGGTAGCTGAAGATAAAATCATTCCAGGAGTTTGGCACAAACACATGCTCGCCCCAAAGGCCGGTTCCGGTCAATCCGCCGGTTCCGATGGCCATAGCCCCCTTATTCTGCTGGTAAGCGATATCGGCCAGAGCCGGGTTTTCGGGGTCCAGCACGGCAAAAATACGCTTGGCCTGGTAGCCTTTCAGCAGACCCGGGCGTAGTTTCAGCAGCAGGACCGCACCACCGCCCGCAGCGGCCAGCCCGCCAGCCACCAGCCAGCCGGAAATACCGCCCGCAAACACCATGACCAGCCCAATGCCCAAAAATACCAGCGCCGTGCCGTCATCGCCCTGGATGTGAATGGCCAGCACCGGCAGCAGCACATGCACCGCCAGCGCCAGCAGGCTGCGCAGTTTATTCACCCGGCCGCGCACATGGTTCAGATGCAGGGCCAGGGTCAGTACAAAGCTGATTTTGGCCAGTTCCGCCGGTTGGAAAGTCATGCCGCCCACCCGGTACCAGCTGTAGTTGGAAGTACCGCCGGCATCGTACCCCACCGTTAAAAAGCCCAGGCGGACGTTGTGCAAAAACAGGGTGGGCAGCACCATGCCCCAGGCCAGCACCGCATGCAGCGGCCAGGCACGGGCCAGCGCACGGTAGTCCACCGTAGAAACGATCAGCGCCAACAGGATGCCCAGCGCGCTGGCAATGAACTGCACCGATGCTTTGTTGATGGACCCCAACTGGTTATGCCCAATGGAAACCAGTGTTACCACGCTGAGCGCCGAACACGCCGCGCACAGCGCCAGAAATATTCCATCGATCTGCCGCAAATAGCGGCGTGTCAGCTGCAGCAATGGCCTGCCCCCTTTCACTTTTGCTTTTCTTGTCCCCAGTATAGCACATTGCCCTGTGCAATGGTATTGGTTCCTGCTCGTATTACCGATTATTATACCGCGTTCCTGTGCAATATGCCACGCTTTGCGGCGTTTTATGGCGCGCCACACAAAAATATTTTACAAAGCAGGCTGGATGTTGTATAATGAGGGTAATACCGCATAATTCTAAGTGCCGATACAGCGAGCGAGGTATGCTAACTGCTAAGCAAAAAGCACAGGTCATACTGGATGTATGACCGAGCATTTTTGCAACGCAGTTGGTATGCCGCAGCCGCTGGAGCGGTGCTTAAGTCCATAGGACGGGAATTGTGCGTGTTACCTAGTGTAGTTTATGCTGACTTTGTGTCAGCTTATCTTGAGGAGGGCCTGCTGTATGGAAGAATATATTACCCATTCGCGGGATGAAACCGTGGCCCTGGGCCGCCGCCTTGCCGCAGAGCTTGCCCCCGGCAGCCTGATTGCCTTTACCGGCGGGCTGGGCGCTGGCAAAACCGCGTTCTGCCAGGGCATTGCAGAGGGCCTTGGCTGCACGGACCCTGTTTCCAGCCCAACCTTTGCCATTGTCAACTACTACCGCGGCCCGCGGCCCTTTGCCCATTTTGATTTGTACCGCATCCATACCGAAGCGGACCTTTCCGCCGCCGGTTTTTATGATTACCTGGATATGGGCGCTGTGGTTGCGGCGGAATGGAGCGAAAACTGCGCCGACCTGCTGGCGCTGGAAAACCCGATTTATATCAACATTGACCGGCTGGATGAAACCACCCGCAAAATTACCATCACCCGGCCTGGGGCTTGACGCCACGCCCTTTTTGAAAGGAAGAACTGACCCCGAATGAACATTCTTGCCATTGATACGGCGGGTAAAACCGCCGCCGTCGCTGTGATGCGCGACGATACTTTATTATATGAGATGGCTTCCAACACCGGGCTGACCCACAGCGAGACCCTGCTGCCCATGGTGGATACCGCCCTGAAAGCCTGCGGCCTGACCCCCGCCCAGCTGGATTTGTATGCCGTGACCAACGGTCCCGGCAGCTTTACCGGGCTGCGCATCGGTCTTGCCGCCGTCAAGGGGCTGGCTTTTGCGGCCAACACCCCCTGCGCCGGGGTTTCCACCATGGCTGCCTTGGCTTACGGCGTGTGCGGGGAAGGCACTGTGATTGGCGCACAGGACGCCCGCCGCGGCCAGGTGTACTGGGCCGGGTTTGACCTTGCCACCCACGCCCGGCTGACCCCGGACGCCGCCGAACCGGTCACTGCGCTGGAAACTTTTGTAAAAGAGTGCAAAAAGCCTTTGATTTTTGTTGGCGATGGTGCCGCATTGTGCTACAATACATATAAAGACCAGCCCGGCATTCTGCCCTGCCCCCAGCCGCTGCGCGTTTTGCGCGGCGCAGGGGTTGCCCTGGCGGGCAAAGCCATGTGGGATGCAGGCACCTGCGTTTCCCCCGCTGAGCTGCTGCCGGATTATCACCGTTTAAGCCAGGCTGAGCGTGAGCGCGCCGAGCGCGAAGCCGCCCAACAATCCGCCACGAATTGAAAGGATCTTGATTATGGCTGTACAATTTGAAAAACCGATTGCCCTGGGTGCTGACCACGGCGGTTATGAGCTGAAAGAGGCCATCAAACAGCATTTGGAAGAGCGCGGCATTGCCTACCGCGACTTTGGCACCAACAGCACCGCCAGCTGTGATTATCCCGATTATGCCGCCGCCACCTGCGGCGCTGTGACCAATGGCAGCAGCGATTTCGCCATCCTGTGCTGCGGCACGGGTGTGGGCATGTCGATGTGTGCCAACAAGATCAAGGGCATCCGCGCCTGCTGCTGCTCGGAGCCGTTCAGCGCCGAGTACACCCGCCGCCACAACAACGCCAATACCCTGTGCCTGGGCGGCCGCGTTGTGGGCCCCGGCCTTGCCTGCCAGATCGTTGACGCCTTTTTGGACCACGAATTTGAGGGCGGCCGCCACCAGAAGCGCATTAACAAGATGATGGCGCTGGAAACCCTTTAAGGCTCCCCCACTGTTGTACCCCGCCTGGGACCAGGCTTTGCATTGTATCCGATGAATTTTCATATTGTAAGGAGAATCTGCCATGAGCGTTGTTAAAATTGTAGACCATCCCCTGATCCAGCACAAAATCAGCCTGATGCGTGACCGCAACACCGGCACCAAAGAGTTCCGTGATCTGGTCAGCGAAATTGCCACCCTGCTGTGCTATGAGGCCACCCGCGACCTGCCCACCGAGGAAGTTGAAGTGGAAACTCCGATTGCTCTGGCTCGCACCCATGTGCTGGCTGGCCGCAAGCTGGCCCTGGTTCCCATCCTGCGCGCCGGTCTGGGCATGGTGGACGGCATGCTGACCCTGATCCCCGCTGCAAAGGTCGGCCACATTGGCCTGTACCGCAATGAGGAGACCCTGGAGCCCGTGGAATATTATTGCAAGCTGCCCAAGGATATTGCCGAGCGCGATGTTTTTGTTCTGGATCCCATGCTGGCTACCGGCGGCAGCGCCATTGACGCCATTGGCCAGATCAAAAAGCGCGGTGCCAAGCACATCAAGTTCATTGGCCTGATTGCCGCCCCCGAAGGACTGAAAGCCCTGCACGAAGCACACCCCGATGTTGACATTTATGTTGCCGCACAGGATGAAAAGCTGAACGAGAACGGCTACATCATCCCCGGTCTAGGCGATGCAGGTGACCGCATCTTCGGCACCAAGTAATATTTCCCCATAAAAGTTCATGACCCCCGCAGCGCTGGCTGTGGGGGTCATTTTGTTTTGCGGTAAAACCTGTTATGACGTATAAAGCAGTGTTTCGGAACGGTCAAGACCGTTCCCTACAGAGATTTTATTATGCGCTGCCAAATTTAAAACGCTCTGTAGGGCGGGGTGCCCTCACCCCGCCGCAACATGGTCTTGTTGCACATTGCAAATTTGTGATGGACCCAACACCAATTTGTAGGGGCCGATGCTCGCATCGGCCCGCGGACGGGCTTTGCCGGAATATCTCATTTTACCCTAAGGCGGCGGGCGCACAATGTGCGTCCCTACGGATTATTCTCCGTAAAACCTGAAAGTCCCGTTGTCCTTACTCTTTTTTCATCTCTTTATACTCAAAAAACTCAAACCCACTCTTTTTATACACATGCACAGCGCGGGCGTTTTCTTCTTCCACTTCCAGCCGCAGCAGAGCATCCGGGTATTTCTTGGTTATGTAATCAATAAACTGGCTGCCAATGCCAAGGCCGCGGTATTCCGCCTTGATATACATATCCTCCAGCCAGATGCACTGCCTGCCGTACTCGGTCGAAAAGCTCTTGGCCGCCATGCCATAGCCCTGCACAGCGCCGTCCTGCTCAAACATATAGCCCTCTACATACGGGTTGTCACTCACGCAGGCCTCGATATCCCGCGCAAAGATTTCATCCGAGCCATTGCTCAGCACGGCGGGGGAATTATAAAATACCCGCATCATCTCCATCACGCTGTCTTTGTCCGCCGGGGTCATGGCCCGGATTGTTGTATTCATATTTGTATTCCTACTTTCCAGTTCTTTGTACAAAATATCCCGCACCTTATCCCCATAGCAGATCACATGGTCGGCCGCAATGGTGTAGCCGCGGTGCAGGCCGGTGTACAGGCTGGCGGCATTATCCGGGTGCACAGTTGCCAAAAGGTGGCGGTAACGGCTGCCGCGCAGGGTATCCTCCGCCATCAGCAGCAGCTTACCCTCCAGCCCATTGCCCTGATAGGGCGGGGCCACGCAGCAGCTGTCCATCTGGGCGGTGGTGTTCAGCTCTTCTTCGCTCATGCCCAACTGCCAGCCCAGAGCATCGGGGGCAGTACCGGCCAGCTTGACGGTAAAATACGCTGCCAGTGCGCCGGTCGTTTTTTCCTCCGCCACCAGGCAAAAACCCTTGGGGCCGCTGATATGCTCCGCCATATACACCGCATCATCCGGCACAAACCATTCCGGGTGCTGCAAATTGGCCATGGCATCCGTCATCACCTGCATAATGGCCTCTACATCCGCCGGGCGGGCAGGGCGCAGTTCAAATTTCATCCTGGTTCACCCTTGTGTTTTGGCGTTCTGGGCCGCAATGCAGCGCTGCATCCAGCCGCCTTTTGCGTAATAGATCGCAAACAGCACGGTTGCGGTGATCCAGGTCAGTGGGTAGCTGAATTCCACCACCGAAAGTTCATGCTTGAACGGCAGCGCCACCGCCAGCCACACAATACGCATGATGCACACCGCAAACACTGTGATGATGGTGGGCACCCGCACATCACCGCAGCCGCGCAGCGCGCCGGAAAAGATTTCAATGCAGATATAGGTCATATACACCGGCACCAGGTAGTGCATCATCTGCACTCCCTGCGCCACCACGGCATCGTCCGAGCTGAACAGCCGGAACAGCAGCTGGGCCGATGGATACAGTGCCAGGCTGATGCAAAGGGTGGTGCCTGCCGTCATGGCAAGGCAGGTCATGGTGCCGCGGCGCACGCGGTCATACTGGCGTGCGCCAAAGTTCTGGCCCGCAAAGGTGGTAACGGCAATGCCAAAGGAGCTGACCGTCATCCAGAACAGGAAGTCGATCTTGCCGTACACACTCCATGCGGCAACGGCAACGGTGCCAAACCCATTGATGGCGCTCTGGATGGTCATGTTGCTGATGCTGTACAGTGCGCTCTGTGCCGCGCCCGGCAGGCCAATGCGGCAGATAGCCAGCAGCACGCTGCGTTCAATGCGGATATTTTGAAGCTGCAAATGCCACGGCATGCCCTGGGAGCCATGGATGCACCGCACTGTCAGCACGGCGCTGACCACCTGGCTGGCCACCGTGGCAATGGCCGCGCCGGCCACCCCCAGCGGAATGACCGCCACCAGTACAATATCCAGCACAATGTTGACGATGGAAGCCACGATCAAAAAGTACAGCGGCCGTTTGGAATCGCCCACCGCGCGCAGGATGTTGGTGCCCATGTTGTAAATCATCTGCGGGATCATGCCCAGAAAGTAAATCTGCAAATACTCCGATGCCATCCCCACAATTTCATCCGGGGTCTGCATCAGGCGCAGCACCGGGCGGCTGATGAGCAGGCCGATCACCGTCAGCGCCGCGCCGCCCGCAATGGCAAGGGCCAGTGCCGTGTGCATCTGGCGGTTCACTTCATCGTGGTCCCCCGCGCCAAAGCTTTGGGCAATAATCACCCCCGCGCCGCTGCACAGGCCCACAAAAAGCCCCACCAGAAGCTGCACAAAAGAGCTGGTTGCCCCCACAGCCGCCAGCGCCTGGGTACCCACAAAGTTGCCGACGATCAGGGTATCCACCGTATTGTACAGCTGCTGGAACATGGTGCCCAGCCAGATGGGAAAAAAGAATAACAGCAGCTGCCGCGGTATGCTGCCTGTAATAATCGCGTTGTTCTGCTCCGGCGTTCTTGCCATAAACATCCTCCACATAACGTAAGCGCACCGCCACAGGCATTGTCCGCCCTGTCACAGTGCGCCATCCTTTGCGGGGCGCGGTTTCTTCCTCAATTCCCGCCGCGCCCTGCTTTTTCTATTCCTTACCTATTCAATGTATGCTATAATGTGGGTATCTGTTGCACCCAGTTAATCAACGTTTTAACGTTAAATTCAACGATTAAAAAATCCATATGACACCATTTTGACACCACAGGAACGCCCCCTGATATGACAACGAATAGTTTCCCATCCCTGTAAGGCTGTAACGGAGCGCTTACAGGGATTCTTCTATTTGGTGGGTAATTTTACTGCCAGCAAGTAATGGCGCTGAAATGGCCCCTATTTCAAGAGCTTATAGGGCTTATACAGAATATAGGAACATCCCGGCGGGCACAATGCCCTAGAATACCCATGTTCACCAGTATGAGCCACTGAATTGTGAGCGCTATAAAGCATAACACATTGCAGGCGGGAAAAGTATCGCCTGGAAAGAAGTGTTCTAAATCATTAGGTAAATACGTTGCAAAATTGGTGAACATGTGTTCACTAGTTTTTCTTACAGTAAAACCAAGAGAAAAGTACACAACGTTCAAGTAGGGTAATATCATTACCTGAACCCAAAACACGTTTTGAGAGCCTGTCAGGGGCATTGCAGAGCATTTCATCCGCCGGGCATAGCGTAATGGGTGAAATACCGCACAGCATAACAGGGCATGAACCTGTAAATAAAACAAGGCTTTCATGATCTGGCATTATTTGGCATTTCGGAAGTGCACTTTTAATACGATGAGCAAGAAAGAACTGCCTACAGGACATTGCCCTTTTGCAATGCTGCACAAAGTGAATACCAACCCCGGCGGGCTGTATCGCTTGTAATTTGTCGCAGTATGTGGTATTGTGTAAAAGCTGCTTTTGGCAGCAAGGCACTGCACACAACGGCAGGCGGTTGGCCCCACTTCCCGCAAAGGGGGTGAAGCCATGCGTTTTACATTTACTTTTCATGTTGGCCGAAAGACCATCACGCTGAGTTTAGTGGTAAAAAGCAATAACCGCCACCCGGCACGGTGACGGTTATTAGAGTTCTCTTTTAACCACACTTGAAAGGGTCAACCGCTTGTCGCAGTGCCTTTTTCTATTCTCATTATAGCTATTGCTTAATATACTGTCAAGTCCCGGCCTGATCCGCCGGGCTTTTTTATTTGTCTTGTTGTTCCTGTTCCATGCGGCGGCGCACAGCTTCCAATATATAGGTTGTTAAGCTTTCCCCGGCGGCTTGTGCGGCGGCGCGTATTTCCTGGTCAAGTTCTTTTGAGGGGCGTATGGTGATACTTCCCATTTTTTTGTTATGGTTCACACTGGCACGTATTTGTGCGTCGCTTGCCATGCGGTTTCCCTCTTTTCTCTGTGTTGTAAATTCTATTATATAGTATACCACAGGATTGTCAAACATACATGCACCCATATATAAGTTGACTTGTATAAGTAAACTTTGTGCTGCACGATTTTTGGATATAAGTAAACTTATATTTGTGCTGAATAAGTCTACTTATACAATTTTGCCATTTTCTTTCTTGATTCTTTGTGTAAATTACCATCTTGCTTTTGTATATAAGTAGACTTATACTATAGCTACAGTCAAGTGAACACATGTTCCCCCACAAAAAGAAAGGTGGTTCCTTATGAAGCAGACAGTTAAAACCAGCCGTGCCGCCGGGCAGTTAGAAAAAATGTTCCGTGCCCTCAATACCCGGTTCTTTGATGGTAAATTGCCGGAGCCGGTCATTACCCTCAAGAAAACACCCGGTGCTTATGGTCACATCACTTGCGGCAAAACGTGGATAGCAGGCACAGAGCAGCGCCACGAGATAAACATATCAACGGCCACACTTGACCGCCCCATTGAGGAAACCACGGCCACGCTGCTGCATGAGATGTGCCACCTGTACAACATGGTCAACGGCATAAAGGATACCAGCGGCGGCGGAAACAGTTACCACAATAAGCTGTTCAAGCGTACAGCTGAAGCACATGGCCTTATGGTTGACCATAGCAAGCAATATGGCTGGACAATTACCAGCCCCAGCCTTGAACTGCTGGAGTTCATTGAGTTGCAAGGTTAGCAGGCCATCCAGATGACAGAGGGCCAGCCCTGGCAAGATATGATAGGCACCGGCACAGGCAGCCGCGCCCCCGGCGCAGCCAATGGCGGAGCAGCAAAGCCGCCCAAACGCCCCAGCAGCACCCGGCGGTGGATTTGCCCCAAGTGCAGAACGATCATCCGTTCAACCAAAGAAGTCCGCGTGATATGCGCTGATTGCAATATTATGTTCATCCCGGCGGATTAAGCACCGCCAGACAGAGAAGAAAGGGCCAAGTGAGAGTAGGCCGCCGTTTATTAAAAATGCACATCGAAAGGAAACGCAAAAATGAGCAACCGTATTTCGATTGAAGAGTTTATGAAAGCAATCCACCATGTAAGCGGTGTGATATCGCTTGTGTTGCAAGAATGCTGTGTATCTTTGGGGGCTAATGATATGACTTGCTATTGTGAAGATGCAGCCCTGCACATTATTGGCAAGGATACCGCCGCATATTCCGCACCGCATTACTCTTTCCCCGTTGAATCCATCATGCGGGTGGAACGCATGGCCTGCAGGGATGGATCTACAGAGTTTGAAGTAACACTGCAGGGCGGTGTATTGACTATGGATGTAAAGGCAGTGAAGGAAGTAGAAGATGCTGAAGCAAAAATTGCTTGATCTGCGGGAACAACACGATATTTCACAGAATCGGCTTGCATGGGCCATTGGTGTGTCATCCCGCGCTATTAAGCATTGGGAAAGCGGTACAAGAGTACCTAGCACAAAATCCTTGCTTGCACTGGCAAACTATTTCAACGTATCAGTGGATTGGCTTTTGAGCGATAAAGACGAAAATGAAAAGGGGTAAATACTATGGAACCATTGAAAGACTATGCAGTAGACACAAACAAGCTTACTTTGCAAGACTTCCTTGACCGCTATAAGTATCAAAACAATTTCTTTGTGCGGGCTTATCAGACTGGATTACCGAAAGATAAACAAGCCGGATTTTCCTTTGATTGCAATGAAATTCGCTATATGGACTCAAATCCGCGTATCCTAGCATTCATGGCACGCGAACCCCGCAGAACGTGGAAAAGATTCTTGAAGCAGCTGTTGAATGTTCCCTATGCCTATGGAAACTTCTATATCAGCGAACCTTGCAAAAAGGTGGATATCTGCCCATACAATGATATGTTAGGGTATGTGTTCACCTTTGAAACCTGGACAGTAGAGGTTACGATCCTGCCCTTGCTTATGCCAAACATGAATTTATACACGAAATATATTTTTTTGAACACTTGATAGCATTCAAAAAACTGTGATATGATGGGTAAAATCACAGAATGCAGGCAAAGCCAACGCTATAAAGCACACACAGCAGGAACACCAAGAAAAGGAGCTGACAAAAAATGCCTAAAGATTACGGCTATTTCGGGAAAGGCAGTTCAGGCTATGCCCATTATAACCAGTCATTCAAAAGCAATTATAGCGGAAACAATGGCGGAGATGATGGAGGCTGCTTAAAGCTCTTTATTGGTGCTGCACTGCTGCTATATATCATCTTGAACATCTTTTTTGCATCCTGAAACACAAAAACAAAGCAGAAAGCAGATTTTCCCGAATGAACGCCCGAACAAAAACAAACGAAAATACGCTGAAAACACGCCAAAACAAAGCAGAATATCCACTAAAAAGCAGGAAAAACACCTGATTATTGCATCAAAAACAAGAATAAATACTGTTCGGAATTGCTTACAAAGCCGATCTATTAAACGCAACTAACTTTACACCACCGCTGGAGTTACATACCCCGGCGGTTTTTGCTTGCGCAATATCAGAAAGAAAAAGCTTTACAACCCATAGCAGCCAGCAAAATTAAAAGTGCACTTATAAAAGCACTGAAGTTAAAATAAACTAACTGTGCTTACACTTTCCCCACCCCCCGCCCCTAAAATCAAGAAAGCAAAAAGCAGGGAAACAAAGGGAAGCAGGACATAGCAGAAAGCAGGTTCACAGATGGGGCGTTAGCCCCCTTCCCGGCGATAGCCGGGAAAAGCTTCATTGTCGAATACCGAGCGTTAGCGAGGTATGAGTGCAATGGAGGTTGACGGTTCTAGTTCTGAAGTTGGCGTAGCCAACGAAGAACTACTGTAGCATTAAAATTGTATTGGTTTATATATCTATTGTTACAACTGGTTTGATTTAGAAAATTTATTTTCCGCTTAATACTTTTCTATTATTTCTCTTTTTATTTATTATTCTTACCAAATCCATTTATGTTTGAGACATATTTTTGACATGCAAATGGTATCAAAAATATGTCATAGATTGCATATGTGATATATTTTATTATTTATTTTGTCCAACCAAAGCAAGAATCTGCAAAGCACTGCGTAGCAGTCCGTTTTATAGTACATCTTTGTTTTTTTGGTTTTTCGATTTGCGGAAATAATATTCTAATATATTCTTTATGTAATATATATCCTGCTAATTTTTTACCCTACCTCAGTTTGTTTTCTACTACCAAAATGGTAGCAAAAGCATATACCACTTTGGTATATATGATATTTATTGCTATTTGTTTGGACTTCAGAAAATTTTGAAACATTGGGAGGGCAGAGAGCAAGGGCATTTCCGCCGGGCATTCTATCCCGCCCTTATGCTGGCACAAACCAGAGATTCTACAGCGGCTTTTCAATCCATCCGCCGGGCTATCCATCAAAATGCAGGGGCCAGAACCGCCGGGAAAATATCAGGCGGGCACAATATGTATAATTATGCAAATTATATGTATATTTGTTGCATGAAGTGGGTGAAAAAGCGGTATTGCACCGCGAAAATAAATATTTATAAATCGTCAAAAATACTTGAATTTACCCGGCGGTCTATGCTATAATATTACAAACAACATGTATAAATAATGCGTTGGACGCTTTGGGAGGTATTCACGACAAAACCGGTATAGAACTTTTACTTTCATTTGATTTGCTTGATGCACAAAATCAAAAGTGCACTTTCAAGTATTGCCCGTATTTCAGCATATCATTTTGAAAGGAACCCCCTAAAGCATGAAAGAAGTCCCCATTTGGGAAAAAGCTAATCTGACCCTAGAAGAAGCCGCTGCATATAGCAATATTGGCATTAACAAACTCCGAGAGATTACAAACGAAAACGGCTGTACATTTGTACTGTTCTGCGGTAACAAGCGCTTGATTAAGCGCAAACTGTTTGATAAGTACTTAGAGCCGCTTTATTCAATCTAAATTGTGGTGGAAAAAGTGCCCTGATATGATATACTAAGTGTGTCATATCAGGGCGCTTTCCGTCAGGAAAGGAGTTTAACATGTCAGGACGGCGCAAAGATAATAAAGGCTGCGTTTTGAAAGACGGAGAGAGCCAAAGAAAAGATGGTAGATACCAATACCGCTATACAGATATTTACGGCAAACGAAAATACCTTTATGCCAGCACATTGAACGGCCTGCGAGAAAAGGAAGCCAAACTAGAGCAATCACTAAGCAGCGGCCTGGACTATGCAGGCGGGGAAATAACCGTTTACCAACAAACAGTACGCTATGTTTCCATGAAAAACGCTGCCTGTTACCAAACCAAGAGGCATTACCAGTATGTGCTTACCATCTTAAAGGGTGAACCATTTGCTACAAAGTGCATCCGGGATGTCAAAGTATCCGATGCCCAACAGTGGGTAGGCAAGCTTCAGCAGGATGGCAAGTGTTATAGCACGATCCATGGAATTTGCAGCGTGGTAGGCCCCGCATTTCAATTAGCCTATGAAGATGATATCATCCCGCGCAACCCCTTTAATTTTAAGCTGCATAACGTCATTAGAAATGATTCCAAACGGCGGCAGTGCATGACACCAGAACAGCAAGAATGTTTGATGAATTTTGCCCGCACAGATAAAGTAGCTTCCAAGCACCATGATATATTTGCAGTCTTGCTTTATACAGGAATGCGCGTTAGTGAACTATGTGGGTTGACTATCAGCGATATTAACCTTAAAGAAAGGGTTATTCATGTTGACCACCAGCTGCTAAAGCTAGATAAAGGCAAGTATGCTGTAACTACCACTAAATCAAAGAGTGGTTGCCGGGACATTCCTATTTCAGGACTTGCTTATCAAAGCCTAAAAAACCTCATTGCGAACCGCCAAAGTCCAAAGCAAGAACTGATTATAGATGGATACAGCGGATTTGTTCTATTGAATCGAAACGGCAAGCCCAAAGATGCACACCAGATTGAAGATTCATTGCGTAGAACCATAACACGATACAATAGGCAAAACCCAGACAATCCATTGCCAAATATCACACCGCATATGTTCCGGCACACATTTTGCACTAACATGGCAAATAGCGGGTTGGATACTAAAGCGCTGCAGTATCTTATGGGCCATTCCGATGTAAGCACTACAATGAATATTTACGCTCATTCAAGCTATGCCCATGCTGCGGAGCAAATGCGCAGGCTGGACTTTTCCCAAAGCGCAAAAAAGCGCCCCGCCGAACTTGCATAAACGGCAGGACACTGGACACATTTTTGACACCATTTTTTGAATTTACACCATTTTTGACACCATTTTTGGTGTCAATTTATAGACTTTTGTGCATTTACGCAATTTCTTGCAGCTATAGCAAGTTCAATATTTTGACGATGTATAGATATAAATAGACTTGCAAAGGCATATAAGACAACACCTGTGTTTTTTCGCACATTAAAATGTGGGTATTGTCAAGCTTTTGTTTTGTTGTTGAAGGTGGTCATGGTTTGAACAGTTCACTTGGTATTTTATGGCAGGCGTGCCCCGGCGGTGCGCGCATTCTGCGCGTGTTTGGGGACAGCCCCTGCCCCGCGCTGCCAGTGCAGATCGAAGGGTTCCCTGTTGTGGAGATCGGCCCCTACTGCTTTGCGCAGAACCAGCGCAGCCAGCCTGCTGATGCCCGATTTTGGAGCGTTGACGGCCGCGGCCCCGCTGCTTACCCCCACCCCATTGCGGGGGATTTTGTGCAGGGCGTTACCCTGCCCGCCGGGGTGCGGGCGCTGCATAACGCTGCCTTTTATAACTGCCGCAAGCTGGAATGGCTGTGCGCCGGTTCCACGCTGGAAAGTGTGGGCAGCGATCTGTTCACCAACTGCCGCGCGCTTGACCGCTTTATCTTAGATGCCGCCCCCGATGCCCCCACCGGGCTGAAAAAGCTGGTGGCCGCCGTCAGTGCGGATATCGGCGCGGTGTTTGCCCCCGGCGGGGCGGTGCAAGCCAAAGTGTTCTACCCGGAATACTTTGAATTTTTGGACGAAAATACCCCCGCCCATATTTTTAACCACAGCATTGAGGGCGAGGGCTACCGCTACCGCCAGTGCTTTGACGGCAGCGTGCTCCGCTTTGCGGAGTATGACGCGGCTTTTCCCCAGGCATGCGTGGGCGAAAGCGAAAAAACACTCTGCCGCATTGCTCTGGACCGGCTGTGTATCCCATATGCTCTGCTGCCGGAAGCGCAGGGCATCTACAGTGCCTACCTGGCCGCCCATGCCGCCAGCGCCGCCGCCCCGCTGATTGCCCGGCACGATACAGAATCCTTGCAGCTGGTGCTGAAGCTGGCGGACGAGGAAAACCGCCGCCAGATTGCGCTTGCCTGCTCCCAGTCCGGCTGGAGCGAAGGCGCAGCCCTGACCCTTGGCGGCCAGCGCCCCCGCAGGCAGAAAACCTATGATTTTGATGACCTTTGATGTGCCGTAGATTTCCCATACTTTGGTGGTGATGATCAATGCCCTCCCAACATGTTTTGACCCAGGAAGAATGGGTTGCCGCCATGGCCAAACGCGCCATGGACCGCATCCGCAGTGAGCTGTACCTGGACCTGCGCTACATGAACGCGGCCCTGGGTGCGCTGGTGCCCACCCCTGCCGCGGGGCTGCACAACCTTGCCACGGACGGCGCGGCTTTGTGCTATGACCCGGAATGGTTCATTGGGCTGTACCGCAGCAACCGGCGCTATCTGCCCCGCGCGGTGCTGCACAGCGTTCTGCACTGCGTGTTCCGCCACCCCTGGCTGCGCGGCGGCCGGGACGCCAGCCTGTGGGGGCTGGCCTGCGATATTGCCGTGGAGCAGACGATTGATGCCTTGCAGGTGCCATCCCTGACCCGTCCGGTGGGCTGGCTGCGGCAAAAAACCTACCAGGCGCTGCGCAAAAACGGGGCCATGCCCGCCGCCGGGCCCATTTACCGCTGGCTTGCCGCCCAGGAGCCCGCCGAGCTGCAAAAGCTGCACCGGGAATTTGTGTGCGACAGCCACCGCCTTTGGCCCAAGGACCCCACCAGCCAGCAGGCTCAGGTGCAGGGCCGCCGCTGGGAACAGCTTGGGCGCGAAACCCGCATCAGCATGCAGCAGGCAGGCCAGCAGGCCGGGCAGGCTGCCGGGGCCGAAACGATGCAGGCACAGATCGAAGCAGCCCACAGCCGCCGCCTGTACAAGGACTTTCTGCGCCGCTTTGCCGTGATGCGCGAAGAGCCCCGCCTGGACCCCGACGAGTTTGACCTGGGCTACTACTCTTACGGCCTGCGCACCTACGGCAACCTGCCCTTGATTGAGCCGCTGGAAAGCCGGGAGAGCAAAAAAATCCGGGATTTTGTCATTGTGATCGACACGAGCGAGTCCACCTCCGGCGAGCTGGTCAAGGCATTTTTGAAAGAAACGTTCGGCCTGCTTAAAACCGGCGAGAGCTTTTTTGCCAAATGCAACATCGCCGTGATGCAGTGTGACGATGCGGTGCGTGACCTGACCTTTCTGCACAGCACCGACGAGCTGGACCGCTTTGCCGCCTGCCTGACTCTGACCGGCGGCGGAGGCACAGACTTCCGCCCCGCGTTTGCCAAAATTGAGGAACTGCGCCGGGACGGCACCCTGCGGGATTTGCAGGGCGTGCTTTACTTTACCGATGGCAAAGGCACCTACCCTACCAGGCGCCCGCCTTACGAGACAGCTTTTCTGTTTTTGGAAACCGGCACCCCGCCGCCCGATACCCCGCCCTGGGCCATGCGGCTGGTTTTAAGCCCGGAAGAATTTTTGCCTGACCCGGTGCCCAAAACGCCGGAAATTGACTGGCAGGAGAACGAAGCCGAGGACCTGCCCGAGTTGTAATTCATCTTATTTGTTCCTAATGTTTTGATGAAGGAGTGTACCCCCCATGGACATCAAACGCGCCAAACAGGAAATTGAACACGCGGTCAAGGCATACCTTGCCGTGGACGATACCGGCACCCCGCTGATTCCGCCCATCCGCCAGCGGCCTATTCTGCTGATGGGCCCGCCGGGCGTTGGCAAAACCCAGATCATGGAGCAGATCGCGCAGGAATGCGGCATTGCGCTGGTGGCATACACCATCACCCACCACACCCGCCAAAGCGCCGTGGGCCTGCCATTTATCCGCCACCGCAATTTTGGCGGCGCGGACCGCAGCGTAACGGAGTACACAATGAGCGAGATCATTGCCAGCGTGTATGACAAGATGGAGCAGACCGGCCTGGAACACGGTATTTTGTTTATTGACGAGATCAACTGTGTATCCGAAACACTGGCTCCCACCATGCTGCAATTTTTGCAGTGCAAAACCTTTGGCAACCAGGCTGTGCCCGCCGGCTGGGTGATTGTTGCCGCCGGCAACCCGCCGGAGTACAACAAGAGCGTGCGGGATTTTGACCTTGTCACCCTGGACCGTGTACGCCGCATTGATATTGAGCCGAACCTTACCGTCTGGCAGGAGTATGCCCGCGCCCACCGCCTGCACCCCGCTGTGCAGGCTTACCTGGAACTGCGCCCCCAGCATTTTTACCGCATCCAGAACGATGTGGACGGACCGCAGTTTGTCACCGCCCGCGGTTGGGAGGATCTTTCCGCCATGCTGACGGCCTGCACCAGGCTGGATTTGCCGGTGGACGAAGCCCTGATCGGCCAGTACCTGCGCCACCCTGAAGTTGCCCGCGATTTTGCTGCCTATTGGGAGCTGTACAAAAAGTACCGCCAGGATTACGGCGTGGAAGATATTTTGCAGGGCCGCCCCTTTGCCGCCGTGCTGGAGCGCGCACAGAAAGCTGCTTTTGATGAGCGCATCAGCCTTGTCAGCCTGCTGCTGGCCGGGTTGAACACCCGCTTTGCCGCTGCCCGCCGGGCGGACGCGGTGACGGACGCCTGCTACCAGGAAATGCGCAGCTTTAAGCGCACCCTGAACAACGCCGACCCCGCCCAGGATGGTTTTGTGCCCGCCGCCGTGTTTGCCGCGCAGGTCAACGTCTATGCGGACCACCTGACCGCGCAAAAGGCTGCCGGCACCCTGACTGGGGAAGAGCTGGCTGTTGTCACCACCGCCAGCGCTCTGCTGCATGCCTGGGTCGCTGCCCTTGACCCTGCGCTGGATCGCGATGCTGCTTTTGACGCTGTGCGCGCCAGTTTTAACGCCCAGGTACGCAAGCGGGAGGATGCCGTCGGCCTGGCCGGGGATGCACTGGAAAGCGCCTTTGACTTTATGGAAAGTGCCTTTGCCGATGGGCAGGAGATGGTGGTATTTGTCAACGAGCTGGCCCTTGGGCCGGACTCCGCCGCCTACCTGGCCGACAACGAATGTGAGCGCTTTGAAACCTACAGCAAGCGCCTGCTGCTGCACAGCGGGCAGGATGATATTTTAGCCGAGCTGCAGCGCGATGACATCCGCCAGGGCGAGCACAGCATGGAGTTTTAAACTCCCTGTGCAGGCATAAAACCGCCCGGCCGCTTACAAAGGAGTGTATAACGTTATGATGATCGAGCATATCGCACTTTATGTAAATGATCTGGAAGCCGCCAGAACATTCTTTATGAAATATCTGGGCGCAGCGTCAAACGATGGATACCATAACCCCAAAACAGACTTCCGCTCGTATTTCCTCACGTTTGATGATGGCGCACGGCTTGAGCTGATGCACAAACCGGAAATGCCGGATCAGTCAAAAGAGCTTTCCCGTACCGGATATGCCCATATCGCGTTCCGCGTGGGCAGCCGTGAAAAAGTAGACGCCTTGACCGCAGAACTGAAAGCCGACGGCTATAAGGTCATCAGCGGCCCCAGAACGACCGGCGACGGCTATTACGAAAGCTGCATTGCTGCGATCGAGGGGAACCAGATCGAACTCACGGTTTGATCATATCGTTCCTGTATCAGCCGCAGGGCGCACCGTTGGGGGTAAATCTCCCCGCCGTTTTTATTTTTATCGAGAGAGGGAATGTATATGCAGCCGTTATCCACCCGCACGCAACATTTTACCGATTCCGTTATCCGCCGCATGACCCGCATCAGCGCTAAGTACGGTGCCATCAATCTTTCCCAGGGCTTCCCGGATTTTAACCCGCCGTCCGAAATTCTGGACCGCCTGGCCGAAGTATCGCACGAGAACTTTCACCAGTATTCCATCACCTGGGGTGCGCAGAACTTCCGCGAAGCATTGGCCGAAAAGCAGTCCCGCCTGATGGGGCGGCAGATCGACCCCAACACCGAGATTGTGACCACCTGCGGCAGTACCGAGGCCATGATGGCCGCTATGATGACCGTTGCCAACCCCGGCGATAAAGTCATTGTCTTTTCGCCTTTTTATGAAAATTACGGTGCCGACACCATTCTTTCCGGTGCCGAGCCGATCTATGTTCCGCTGCATCCCCCGCTGTTCAACTTTAATGTGGACGAGCTGGAAGCCGCGTTCCGCCAGCACCCCAAGGCGCTGATCCTCTGCAACCCCTCCAACCCCTGCGGCAAGGTGTTCACCCGCGCAGAGCTGGAACTGATTGCCGGCATGGCCGAAAAGTACGATACCTACGTTATCACCGATGAAGTGTACGAGCACATCGTCTATGCGCCCTACCAGCACACCTATTTTGCCACCCTGCCCGGCATGTGGCAGCGCACCATCTCCTGCAGCTCGTTGTCCAAAACCTACTCCATCACCGGCTGGCGGCTGGGCTACACCATTGCCCCGCCGGAAATCACTGACCGCATTAAAAAAGTGCATGACTTTTTGACGGTCGGCGCCGCTGCGCCCTTGCAGGAGGCCGTTATTCCCGGCCTGCGCTTCGGCCAGGAATACTATAACGACCTGCTTGCCACTTACACCCGCAAGCGGGACCTGTTTGTGGAAGGTCTGGATGCCATCGGCCTGCAGCACACAGTTCCCCAGGGCGCTTACTACATCCTGATGGATATTTCCGAGTTTGGCTTTGACAGCGACCTGGAATTCTGCGAAGTGCTGGCCCGCGATGTCGGCGTGGGCGCTGTGCCGGGTTCCAGCTTTTTCCGGGAGCCGGTCAACCATCTGATCCGCTTCCACTTTGCCAAGCGGGACGAAACCCTGTGTGCCGCCCTGAACCGCCTGGAAACCATCCGCAAAAAAATCCCGGCCAGAAAGTGACGAACTTGCGTGGGCAGTTTGGCAAATCGGAATTTATAAAGGAGAATATTGATGAAACTATTTTTATGTTCGCATTTTTCAAGT
>ERZ1034691.701-NODE-701-length-24457-cov-16.835136_pt1 | contig 24457 bp, 32 predicted proteins | sample MGYA00520638_ERZ1034691 | MGnify/ENA primary metagenome ERZ1034691 (study PRJEB33766, sample SAMN09781763) | gut metagenome | biome: gut microbiome | host: Homo sapiens | place: Madagascar | study: EMG produced TPA metagenomics assembly of the PRJNA485056 data...
AAGAAAAAACTAAAAAAAGAGGAAGAAAACCAAAAGAGGTAATTAGCTAAAAATATCAATCAAGGAGGTGTGAGTCTAAACTATGTCAAGTGATATTATATTATACTTTTTAATGGGCATAGGTATATTATTTGCGATTATTGTAATTGCATATTTTATGTTAAGAAAAAAGATGAATACTTCTGGAGTAAGAGAGATACAAAAGCTAAGAGAAGGAACAGAAGAAAAGAAGTTTTCAAGTGAAATATTATATCAAAAATTATATGTGATATATCAAAAAATACCTTTCTTAAAAAGATATTTATTAAAAATAAGAAGAAGACTTGAAATTATAAATATAGATGATGAATATTTAACAAGAAAACAAGCATCAAAAATATTAACAAATACAATTTTAATAATATTACCATTATCATTATTAATTATATTACTAACTAAAGATAGTCCATTAATTTTATCATTCTTACTAATATTTGAAGTGTTTATGATAGATACATTTATTGGTGGAATGGTTGATAAGATTGATAATAAACTTTTAAAACAACAAATAAACTTTTTTGCAGAAATAAGACATGCATACCATGAATTTAACATGGTTGAAGAAGCAATTTATCAAGTAGCACAAGATGATGATACAACAGAAATGTCAAGACAAGCAGAAAAAATATATGAAGTTTTGATATCTAATGATCCAGAATCAGAACTTGAAAAATACTATGATATTGCACCAAATAGTTACCTAAAAGAATTTGCTGGAATATCGTATTTAACAAAAGAGTTTGGAGATAGAACACTAGATGGTGGAGGCTCATTATACTTAAAGAACTTAAACAATATTACACAAGAAATGCAATTGGAAATCTTAAAAAGAGATAAATTGGACTATGTTTTCCAAAGTTTATCATTAATTTCAATTGTACCAATATTAGCAATAGAACCAATCAAAAATTGGGCAATATCACAATTCTCTTTTACACAATCATTTTATAACGGAAGATCAGGTATGATCGTACAAATTTTAATACTATTATTAACATTTGTATGTTACATATTAATAAGAAAACTTAAAGATAATGGATCTACTAATATAAATACAAAAAATACTGAAAATCCATGGCAAGCAAAATTATATAAAATAAAATTTGTAAAAAAACTTGTAGACTTGTTTATTCCTAAAAAAGGAACAAAAGAATACAGAAAAGTAAAAAACAACTTAAAAGATGCGGCATCTAAAGATAAGATTGAATGGGTTTATATAAATAGATTAGCACTGTGTGTTGCAACATTTATAGTATCTGTTTTTGTAATTGGATACTTGCATAAAATTACGGTTAATAATGTTTATACAGATCCAACTACAGACTATAACATTATAGGTCAAATGTCTGAAAAAGATACTAAAAAGGCAATGGAGTTAACAGAGTCTGATAACCAATATATTAGAAAATTTAAAGACAGTGCAAAACTAACTCAAGCAGATATTGAAAAAGCAATGAGAAATGGAACAGTAAACAAAGATTACATAGATAGTAAAGATGCTGAAATTACTACTGCAGCTGAAAGAGTAATGAAGAAAATTACAACTGTTAATAGTGAAAAAATGAAATGGTTTGAAATATTAATAGCAATGGTATTTGCAGTTATAGCATACAACGTACCAATATGGATGTTAATATTCCAAGCAAAGATGAGACAGCTAGAGATGGAAGACGAGGTAATGCAATTCCATACTATCATATTAATGCTTATGAAGATTGAGAGAGTAAATGTTGAAATTATACTAGAATGGCTTGAAAGATATGCAAATATTTTTAAAGAACCAATTAGCAAATGTGTAAACAACTATGAAAGTGGACCTTGGGAAGCATTAGAACAATTAAAAGAAGATGTTTCGTATCAACAATTTATACAAATAGTTGAAAGTCTACAAGCAGCAGTTGAAAAGATACCTATTGTAGATGCATTTGATGAACTAGATACTGAAAGAGATTACTATCAAGCACGTAGAAAAGAATCTAACGATAGATTAATTTCTAAAAAAGGAATGATAGGAAGAGGAATAGGTTTTGCACCTATGGTAGTACTTTTTGTTGGATTCTTAATAGTACCATTGGTATTTATAGGATTAACAAGTATGACAACATCATTTAATGCAATGAAATAATATAAAGGTTAGAAAGGAAATATTAATATGGAAAATGCATCAAAAGCATTAATAATGGCTGGATCTTTATTAATTTCTCTTTTAATAATTGGAGCATTAGTATTTATGTATAATCAATTTGCAGATGTTCAACAAACAAAAACAGATGTAGACGAAGAGGGCAAATTTGGAGAATATTCAAAGAAATTTGAAGACTATAACAGGGTAATTTATGGCAGTGAATTATTATCACTTGCAAATTTACAAGAAGACTATAACAAAACACAAGCAAATGAAAAAGGATATACAGAAGTAAATATTGATGTTACTACCAAAGGAATTGTAGGAACGAAGTATTTTTCAAATAAGATAAAAACAATAAATGAAATAGGAGCAGATCGAAAAAGCATAGAGATAGCTATTTCAAATTCAGAACAAGGAACAGATGAATGTAATAATTTAAAATCATCATATACAGAATTCAAAAGTAAATTATTTAAATGTACACAAATAAAATATGATCAAAACAACGGTAGAGTTACATACATGAAATTTGTAGAACAGTGATAGGAGGGACTACTTATGGAAAATGCATCAAAAGCACTAATTATGGCGGCAGAAGTTTTAATTGGAGTTATGATAATATCTATAGGAGTATATCTGTTTAATGTTTTTGGACAATACAGTGCTGATAATACAAAAAGAATAGAAGATACTCAAATATCGGAGTTTAATAATCAATTTCTAAAATTTTATGGCAGTAGAACAAATGATGAGGGAAAAGTAGAACCTATTAAATGCACAATTCACGATATTGTTAGCCTTGCAAATCTTGCTAAAGAAAATAATAAAAATTATGGGTTAGAAAATGAAAGCGGAAAAAAAACTAACACTTTTTATATTCAAATATGTATAAACAATAAAGATTATAACCTAAATGGTAAAAATATTATAAATAATTTAGAAAAATACGATGACTTAGAAAGTTTAATAAAATTAAACTCTTTAAAAAATGAAAATGGAGAAGTAAAAACTAAATATTACGAATGTACACAATGTGATATAAATCCAAATACAAAAAGAGTAAATTATATGAAATTTGTAGAAATTAAAGGAAATTAAACCCAAATAAAAGAAAATACTTGCATAAAGATGCAAAAAATATTATAATGAAAGAGATAGAAGATGAAAAGAAAGTTTTTTGTAATAATGCTAATTTTATTTGTAATTACATTAATTTCAATATATGCAGTTTACAGTTACAGAAATAGCATTAAATCATCACAGAAAATAAATGATGAATACAATTCTTATTATAATAAACAAATGCTTGGAACTGAATTAATTAGCATTATAAATAAAACAATAGATATTAATCACAAGAACAATATAGAAAAAGATTCAAGTGATTATTATATTGATAATGAAAATAATTCAATACAGATATATGTAAATTTTGTTTATAAAAAAGAAACAAAAACAATAAAAATGGAAGATATAGAAAAAGGTGGAATAGAGGAATTTGTGCAAATATATAGTACCGCAAATTTTAAGTGTACTAACATAGAGTATCACACAAAAACTAAAAATGTAAAAAGTCTAACCTTTGAGGAGATATCAGAAGATAACTAAGATTTTATTATTAAAAGATAATATAAAATTAAAAAACAAAAGTAAAATTTAAGGAGGAATTTTTTATGGAAAATGCGTCAAAAGCGTTAATTATTGCGGGAGCAATATTACTTTCAATAGCAATTATAGGAATAGGAATGTATATTTATACAACAGCACAACAAACAATACAAAGTGCTAATATGTCACAACAAGAAATCACAACATATAATTCAGAATTTATTAAATATGAGGGAACACAAAATGGTTCTAATGTAAAAGCGTTATTACAAACAATAAGAAGCCATAATTCAGTAAATGCGGATGAAGTTTCTAAATGTATTAAGGTAGTGGAAGATGAAACTGGAATTGATGCTGAGGCAGATGGTACTACACCTGGGTCTACGACTGCTGAAATAAATGATATATTAGCAACTAAATATTCTGGAGTTCAATATACAGTTAAATTTGGATATACTAACTCAGGACTTATAAAGAAGATTAGTATTGTAAAAAAGCAATAGATAAAAAATAAAGCTTTAGAAATGAGGTAAGTATAGTATGGAGAATGCTGTTGATGCTTTAAAAATGGCTTTTGCTGTTATGGTTTTTGTCATGGCATTGTCTCTTGCCATTTATATGTTTTCACAAGCTAGAGAAACTGCTGATATTGTGTTACATAGTTCTGATGTAACACAATATATGAGTTATGAACAAGTAGCTAGAGGAAGTGAAAAAAGAATAGTAGGATTAGAATCAATTGTACCTACATTATATAAATATTATAAAGAAAACTATACTGTGATATTTAGAAATTCAGATGGAAAATTTCTAGAATTATATGAAACAGAAACTGATCCAGAAACATGGAGTGAAAAAACAAATAAATATTACCGGAGGTAATGATAAAAAAATTTGTTCATTTGATGTAAATGAAGAAACAAACAGACATGAACCTTGGACAGCTAGTGCAGATCTATACAAACAAAATATAAACATGTTCTTATTTGGTGGAGAAAATACGTTTTCAAATGGAGTAACGTATGATTATGGTGATGGATTCGTAAAAAAGTATAAAGGTAAAAAATTTATAGAAGATCTTGGAGAATACACATATAATGCAACTAATGATAAGGAAAATAGTAACAGTACTATAAAGGCAAAGAAAAAAAGAGTAATTATATATACAATATATGAACCTGAATAAAAATATAGGAGGATAGAAATATGGGAGATAGTTTAATTACAATAATAGCAATATTTTTAGCTGCAATATTAATGTTCGTATTTCCACTAATGTCTTTATCTGAAAGATCAGATGATATATCACAATTAGCAGTACAAACAGCTACGACAGAATATGTTGATAAGATTAAAACAACAGGAAAGATGACACTAGATGATTACGATAAATTTATTAGTACACTTACTGCAACAGGTAATTCATTTGAAGTTGAAATGTTAGTACAACAACTAGATGAAAACCCAGGTGTAAAAACAACACAAGCTGAAGCAACAAAAATAGGTGAGAATTTATATTATAATAAATATACATCTCAAGTAGAAGAAGAATTAAATTCTAAAGGAAGAATTACATTAAAAGAAGGAGATATAGTTTCTGTTACTGTAAAGAATACAAATAAAACAATATCTCAAATGCTTAGAAACTTTTTCTATATGGTTTCAGGAAATGAATCATATCAAATTTCTGCACAACAAGCAGGAGTTGTTGCTGTAAATGGTAGTACAAATAATTAATAAATAATAGAAATATGCAGGGGGTGGAGGTTTCTTCATCCTCTTTTGTTAAAATCAATATTATTAAATATATTTAAAATAACTAAAGAAAGGTTTAAAAATGAAAATACAACATTTAGCCATTATATTTATTATAATAATTGTTCCAATTTCATTCGCTATGTCAGAGTATATACAAACACAAATTGATACAATTAAATTACAAACAGAATATAAAGAAGCACTTAATAGTGCAACTAGTGCTGCTTTAAAAGCATTTCAAATAAACTCTATAAATAATAAATATTCTAATATTAGTGATTCTAAAATAAGAGACATAGAGGCTTCAATAAACACGTTTTATAACTCGCTAACAACATCTATGACACAATATGTATCTTCAAAGTCTGAGTTATCTGTATTTGTTCCAGCGATAGTATTTAATTTATATGATGGATATTATATATATAGTTCATATAATAATGTTTATACTGCTCCTAATGGTGATAATACAGTTGAGATAGATGACACAGCAAAGAACTATCAAGATGGATTGCATCCATATATATATTATTCTTGTAAGTATAATATTAATGGAAAAGAAATAATTGTTAACTATACACTAGATAATGCAATTACTGTATATGGAAAATTTGATGGTGAATATCAAACTAAATCTGGATATTTAATTGATCCTGGTAAAGTTACAAATATAAATGAAGAAAAAAAGACATTAACATATGATGGAGTTGAAATTGGACCTGAAACACTAACAGAACATTTATTAATCGTAGATGATAATGGTGATGTAACGTCAGTAAATTATAACTATATAGTGTACAAGAATAGAAAAGTTTATCAAGATGGAAATACATTTAACTTTTTTTGGTATAACAATGGTAAAAAAACATATTTACAGGGTGAAAAAGAAAATTTTATAAAATATATAAAAGATAATAAGGTTGGATTCAAGAGTACTAGTGCATATGAATATTATAAAAGTGCATATGATTTTAGTACATGGTTGATAAATGATAGTGGACTAAAAAATATAACACAAGAAAATATGGAAGACTCGTTGAAAAAAGATTTCTCAGCCAATACAGGCACTAAGTGCATTTTTGATACAACACAAGATGATAATGATCCAATGATTTCAAGCTCTGTATTTAATGAGCATAGAATAGCTGTTATAAGAAAATCAATTGAAACAAACTTAACTACAGCCATTGCAAATTATAATTCACAAAGCGGAAGTACTTACGAGTTTGTAATGCCTAAAATAGATGAGGTAAGTTGGTATAGTATTGAAAATAATGTTTCAATTATCTCTTTTATGCAGGGAATGCCAATTGGACAAAAATATTTTAATGATTATTCAGTTATTACAAACACTAAAAATGAAGAAGTAATTAATAGTCAGTCTGTATATGTTGTAGCTAAAAATAAGGATGGAAATTATGAATATCATCAACCAGGTTGCAAAGTATTAATAGATAATTTAGATATTTCAGATAATTCAGATAATTCAGATAATTCAGATAATTCAAACAAGATTGGAGTATATACAAATTTAAGCTTTTCAAGGCAGACTTTAAAAGTGTCTGAAGATAGTTATAGATACTTCTATCCACAGGAAGCTACTGGTTGCTATAATTGTATTGTAAATGCTTCAGGAGACTATAATATAGATGATATAATAAAAGGAGAGGTTGAAGGTTATAAAACAGGTGATAATAAGAAAAAGTTGAATATTTTACGCAAAAGATATTTAACTGGTCTTGCACGTGAAAGATATGATCTATATAAAAGTAACTTTTAAAAACAAAAAATAAAAATAAATAAAACTAATGGTTATCCTAATTAGAAAGAAATGAGGGATAACCATGAAGTTATATAAAAAGATATTAATAATACTTTTTTTAGTTGTTATATTTATTTATACATGTAATATTACACTATTACCAAACAATTTGATTTTAATTCAAGGAGAAATGCTAAATTTAAAAACAGCATATGGTATAACTTTAGGTGAAGATGCTGATTCAGAAGGAATACTTCAAGCTTCTAGTAATATTAATAAAAATAAAGTAAGTAATATTGGCAAATTAGATGTTAAACTAAATTTATTTGGTAAATTTAAAGTAAAAGATATGACAGTAAATGTTATTCCAAATACAAAGGTTATACCTGTAGGAAAAGCAATTGGAATGAAGTTATATACAGATGGTGTTTTAGTGGTGGGTATGTCTGAAATTAATGGTAAAAAACCTTATGAAAATACTGGAATACAAGAGGGCGATAGAATAATAGAAATAAACAACGAAAAAGTAGATAGTACAGACGAACTGATTGAGACAGTAAATAAAAGTAATGGAAAGCAAATTGCTGTAAAATATAAAAGAAACGAAGATATTATTACAACAAGTATAGAACCAGCTAAAACAGATGATGATCAGTATAAACTTGGATTATGGGTTAGAGATGCAGCAGCAGGTGTTGGAACAATGACATTTTATGAGCCTAGTTCTGGAATGTTTGCAGCCTTAGGTCATGGTATTACAGATATTGATACATCTGATTTAATTCAAATTGCAAATGGAGAGTTGGTAACAACAAATATTTTATCAATAGTAAAAGGAGAAAAAGGTGCTCCGGGAGAAATAAGAGGAACAATAGAAAATGGAGTGAGCTTTGGAAATATATATAAAAATACAAAATATGGTGTATATGGTAATGTTTTAAATAAAAGTAGATTAGAATTAAATAGTGCAGAAGAAATAGAAGTAGCATTAAGAAACGAAATAAAAACAGGCAAAGCACAAATTCTATGTGAATTACAAGATGGAAAAATAGAACGTTATGAAATAGAAATACAAAAGTTGTTTATAAATAACAACGAAGATAATAAAAGTATGGTTATAAAAGTAACAGATAAGAGGCTAATTGAAAAAACAGGAGGAATTATACAAGGGATGAGTGGAGCTCCAATAATTCAAAATGGGAAATTTGTAGGGGCTGTAACACATGTACTTGTAAATGATCCAACAATTGGATATGGCGTTTTTGCGGATATAATGATAAAACAATTAAAAGAGGTTAATTAGATGAAAAAAAGTTGTTTAGAAAATAATAGAGGAAATGTAATTATAAAAATAATACTACTAATATTGGTTTCAATATTAGTAGTGTTTTTAGCCTATGAGATTGTATTTAATGATGTATTTGGAATAATGGGAGACATTGATGTTTCTAAATTACCCATAAGCTTGGACGAAGTAAAGAACAGTTTTAGTAGTGATAATAGGAAAACTGAAGATGTAGATGGTAATATGGAAGTAGTAACGCCTATTATTGACGAAAATAACGGACAAAATACGCAAACAACTGTAAAAATAAACAAGTATTATTATAATCAATTAGATGAGTATGCAAAGATAATATATAGAGGTCTAGAAGATAACATAGAAAATATGCAATCAGGTACATATAAAATAGATTTTAATACTCAATTTAATGATCTTTTAAATAGCGAAAATGGAGAAAAAAAATTAGGAGTTGCATTTCAATCTGCTTGGAATGCTTTTACATATGATTATGTTGACATTTTTTACATAGATGTTTCAAAATTAATTTTAACTACTAGAACAACAAAAATAGGGAGGATGGCAACACACAAAGTTTATGTATCAAATGGTGATAATGAAACATATTTAAGTGATGATGTTAAGAAAATATCTAATTTACAAGATGAAATAAAACAATTAGCTAATAAAAGAAACATAATAGTAGCACAATTAAATGGATATTCACAATATGATCAAGTTAAGTATCTACATGATTGGCTTATTAATACTTTAAAATATGATACAACTTATAAAAAAGATAATATTCATAATGTTTATGGTGCTTTTAAAAATCAAGAGGTTGTATGTGAGGGATATGCGAGAACCTTTAAATACATATTAGATGGGTTAGGAATAGAATCTGTATTAGTATCTGGAAATGCAACAAATTCTACAGGAACCACAGAATCTCATGCATGGAATTATGTTAAAATAAATGATAAATGGTATGCTATAGATGTTACATGGGATGACCCTATTATAGTAGATAACAGAGAATTAACAGAGAGTTTGAGATATAAATATTTTTTATGCGGTTCTAATACATTTTTTAAAAATCATAAAGAGGACGGGTATTTATCAGAAAATAGTATGAAATTTACATTTCCAAGTTTAGAAAAGGAGAATTATTAAAATGCCAAAATTTTTTGTGTCAGATAATCAAATAAAAAACGATAATATAATTGAAATAATAGGTGAAGATGTAAACCACATTTCTAATGTATTAAGACTCAAAAATGAAGATCACATATTTATATGTAATAAAGATACAAACATAACATATGATACAAAGATTTTAGAAAAATTAAAGGAAAAGGTGATATGTCAAATACTAGATGAAATAGAAGAAACAACTGAAGCTAAAGTTGATGTTACAATATTTCAAGGTTTACCAAAAGCAGAAAAAATGGAGTACATTATTCAAAAAGCTACAGAGCTTGGCGTTAAAAAAATTGTACCAGTTGCAATGAAAAGATGTATTGTAAAGTTAGAAGGTAAAGATGCTATAAAGAAAATTGATAGATGGCAAAAGATTGCAGAGGTTGCTGCTAAACAATCTGGAAGAGATTTAATACCTAAGATAAGTGAAATTAGCAAAATAGATAATATAATTAGTAAGATTAATAATTATGATTTATTTATAGTTGCATATGAAAATGAAAAAGATATTACATTAAAGAAAGTATTGCAAGAACTACATAAAAATAAAGTTGATTGTGAAGGTTTAAAAATTGCAATTGTAATAGGCCCAGAGGGTGGGTTAGATGATACAGAAATAGAAAAGTTTATATCTAATGGTGCAAAGGTTATAACTCTAGGTAATAGAATTTTAAGAACAGAAACAGCTTCTTTAGCAATTCTAAGTAATATTGTATATGAATATGATTTATAAAAATATTTGCAACACTATAAATTTGTGATATAATATTTGATATGAAAATAGTTGGAGGAAATAATATGGCTGATAAAAAAGAAACAGATGTAAAGATAGATACAGCTAAAGATAATAAAAATTCGGTAGAATCTAAAATAAATAATTATACAAAAAATAATAAAAAAAATAATACAAAAAAGAATACAAATAAAACAACAACATCTGGTAAAACAAACAAGGAAAATTCTAAAAAGAATACAACAGGCAAAACAAACAGCAAGGCAGAAACTAATAAAGATTTAAAGAAAACAGAAACGAAAAAAACAAAAAATAGTAATAAAAAGACTGACAAAGAGAAATACAGTAAAAAAGAAGAAATAAACAAAGAAGTAGAAACCACTGAAAAGACAAAAGTTATTAAAATAGAAGCTATTAAAGAGGCTTTAAAGCAAAAGAAAAAACTTCCAAAGGAAGAATCAAAAAAAATTAATAAAGTTTTATTAAAAAACTTTATTATAGCAGGATTAATCTTAATTTATTTCATATTCTTAAACTTAGGCTTTATTAATATTAAAAGTGATGTATATGTTACTGACCTAAAAGTGTTTGGAATGTGTATACTTTTATTTGCAGTTGCTTTAATTGAGAATGCATATAAAAAAGAAAATGGAGAAACAGCTTTATACGGAGTAGAAATGATTGTTCTTGCTATTGTTACTATAGGATTAATATATGCTAAATTGATGTTCTCAAGTCAATATGCATACATTATAGTAGGAGCTTCATACATATTTTTAGCTTATTATTTAATAAAATCAATGATAATATATATAAAGAGAAAAAAACAATATTTTATAAATGATATGAAGGAAATAATAAAAGAAGAAGAATGAGGGTAATATATGAATAGTATGACAGGCTTTGGAAGAGCAAATTTAGAAAAAAACTCTAGAGAATATATAATTGAAATTAAATCTGTTAATCACAGATATAACGATATAAGTATAAAGGCTCCAAGAAATTTATTATTTTTAGAAGAAAAGATTAGAAAAAGTGTATTAAATAGAGTATCAAGAGGTAAGATAGATATATATATTACATATTTGAATTTTGGTAGTGAAGGTAAAAAGGTAATTATAAATAGAGATCTTGCAAAACTATATATTGATGAATTGAAGATGATGGCAAATGAAAATGGAATAGATTCTGATATAAAGGTAACTGAGATATCAAAGTTCCCTGATGTTTTAACATTAGAAGAAAATGAAAACCAAGAAGCCATTGAAGAGGAATTAATAGAATGTTTGAATATGGCACTAGATAAATTTACTAATATGAGAATGCAAGAGGGAAATGTAATAAAAAAAGATTTAGAAGAAAGAATTAAAAAAGTAGAAGATAACATTAAAAAGATTTCAGAATATTCGTCTGGACTTGTAAGTGAATATATAGTAAAATTAGAAAATAGAATAAATGAAATTTTAAAAACAGATGTAGTTGACAAAAATAGATTGGCACAAGAAATTGTAATATATTCAGATAAATGTTCTGTAGAAGAAGAGTTAACTAGATTAAAAAGTCATATTATACAATTTAGAGAATTGATAAATAAGGATGAACCTGTAGGAAAACGACTTGATTTCTTAATACAAGAAATGAATAGAGAAGTTAATACAATAGGGTCAAAATCAGGTAATATAGAAATAACAAATTCCGTTGTAGAATTAAAGACCGTATTAGAAGACATTAGAGAACAAGTTCAAAATATAGAGTAAGAAAGGGGCGAAGATGTATGCAATTAATTAATATTGGGTTTGGAAATATTGTTTCAGCAAATAGAATTATAGCAATCGTTAGTCCAGAATCAGCACCTATAAAAAGAATTGTACAAGAGGCTAAAGATGAGGGAATGGCTGTGGATGCAACCTATGGTAGAAGAACAAGAGCTGTAATTATTATGGACTCCGGACATGTTGTGTTATCTGCGGTACAACCGGAAACTGTTGCAAGCAGATTAGATAAAGAAGACAACATTGTTACTTCATCTGAAGAAGAGTAAATAATTTATATTTTATAAAATATAAAACAAATAAATTTTAATAAATAAGGGGTAATGAAAAATGATGGTAAAACCAACCGTTAAGGAATTATTAACAAAAGTAGATAACAGATTTGCATTAGTAAGTGTAACTGCAAAAAGAGCAAGAGAAATAGCTGAAGGAGATCCAGTTTTAATTGAAACAGATGAAGAAGCTCCAGTAACAATAGCAGCAAATGAGATAGCAGAAGGAAAAGTATTTGAAAAGGAGTAAAATAGTGAAAAAACATATTATTACAATTGCAGGAGATTTAGCAAGTGGTAAAAGTAGAATAACAGATTTATTACAAAAAAACTTAAATTATGAAATTTATAGAAATGGAGAATATGTTAGAAAACTTGCTAAAGAAAAAGGACTAAACATTACAAAATTTAATGAATACTTAAATGATCATCCTGAAATAGATGAACAAATAGAAAAAAGTGCAGCAGAGTATGCCAAAACTCATGACAATCTAATTGTAGATGCACGTTTGGGATGGTATTCAATACCAGATTCTTTTAAAATATATTTAAAAGTAGATATTGATATTGCAGCTCAAAGGGCTTTTAATGATGAAAAAAGAAAAGAAACTGAAAAATTTGAAACTATAGAAGAACAAAAAGCAGATATGATAAAAAGATTTAATTCAGAAAATGAAAGATTCTTTAGGTTATATGGAGTGCATAAAGAAGATATGTCAAATTATGATTTTGTATTAGATACAACAAATCATACTATAGAAGAAAATGCAAAAATAATAGAAGAAGAATATAAAAAATGGTTAGAGATCTAGCCATTTTTATTTATTTTTGTTATACTAATATACAAATAAAGTGGAGAAGGTTCTAAAATGATTGCGGAAGTTATTATACAAAGTAATGTAAAAAAATTGAATAGAATATTTGATTATAAAGTGCCAACAGAGTTAGAAGAAAAAATCAATGTGGGTAGTAGAGTTTTAGTACCTTTTGGAAATAAAAAAAGTTTAGAAGATGGCTTTGTAATTGGATTAAAGATGTCTTCTGAATATGAAGTGAAAGAAATTGCTAATATTCAAGAAGAAAGTATATTAGATGAAGAAAAAATTAATCTTGCAAAATGGATGGCAAGAAGGTATTTTTGTAATATATCTGATTGCTTAAAATTAATGTTGCCCCCAGGGACTACTTCAAAGATTATTTCTAATAGAGTTAAAGAAAAGAATTTAAATTTTGTTATACTAAAAAAAGATATTGATGAGATAGAAAACGATATTGAAATAGGGAAAATAAAATCTGACAAACAGATACGAACATTAAGGTTTGTTATTGAAAATGGAGATGTTCTTGTTTCTGATTTAGAAATGTTTGCAGATACAACAAGGTCAGTAGTAAATACATTGTGCAAAAATGGATATTTGGAAATAATAGAAAAACAAGTTGAAAGGAATCCTTTCGAAAATAAAAATATAGATAGAGATTCTAAATTGCAGCTAACAGATGAACAACAAAATGCATATAATATAATTTGTGATTCAATGGATGATATGTTGTTTTCTGAATTTCTAATTTATGGTGTAACAGGGTCACGGAAAAACAGAGATTTATTTGCAATTAATAGATAAAGTATTACAAGAAGGAAAAACAAGCATTTTATTAGTACCAGAAATTTCTTTAACACCACAGACGGTAAATAGATTTATTGCTAGATTTGGAGATGAAAAAGTTGCTATACTACATAGCAAGTTATCCGTTGGAGAAAGATATGATCAGTGGTATAAAATAAAAAATGAACAGGCAAAGATCATAATTGGTGCGCGTTCAGCTATTTTTGCACCTGTGCAAAATTTAGGAATAATTATTATTGATGAGGAGCATGATAGTTCATATAAGGCAGAGAGTACTCCAAGATACGATTCAAAAGAAGTTGCAAGATATATGGCGAAGGATATGAATATTCCACTTGTACTTGGTAGCGCAACGCCAGACTTGGCAAGCTACTATAGAGCCAAAAAGGAAGAAATAGTACTTTTACAATTAACTAAGAGAGCTAACAATGCAAGTCTTCCAAATGTACAAATAGTTGACTTAAGAGATGAACTTGCAAATGGAAATAAATCCATGATCAGTAGAAAGTTATATCAGGAAATTGAAAGAAACTTAGAAAATAAGAAACAGACTATTCTGTTTTTGAACAGAAGGGGATTTTCTACATTTGTTATGTGTAGAGAATGTGGATATACAGCAAAGTGCAAAAACTGCAATATAAATCTTACATATCACGTAAATAAGAATAGATTAAAATGTCATTATTGTGGATATGAAATACCTGCGTTAAAAGTCTGCCCTGAGTGTGGAAGTGACCAAATTAGATATTTTGGAACAGGTACTCAAAAGTTGGAAAAACAAATAAACGAGTTATTCCCAAATGCAAGTACTATAAGAATGGATGTGGACACTGTAACTAAGAAAAATTCGCATGAACAGATTTTAAACAGATTTAAACAAGATAATATAGATATTCTAATAGGAACTCAAATGGTTGTAAAAGGGCATCATTTTCCAAATGTAACTTTAGTTGGGGTTATTGCAGCAGATGGGAGTTTAAATATTGATGATTTTAGAGCAAATGAGAGAACATTCCAATTATTAACACAGGTAGCGGGTAGAGCAGGTAGAGAACAAGATGAAGGAAGGGTTATAATACAAACATATAATCCAGATAATTTTGCAGTTGAGTGTAGCAAGAAACAAGACTACGAATTGTTTTACGAAACAGAGATAGGACTTAGGAAACAGTTGAAATATCCACCATTTTGCGATATAATATTAATTGGAATTACTTCAAGTAATGAAAAAGAATTAACAGAAGTGTCAAGAAAGTTGCATAGTTATTTAAAAATGAGATTACAAAAAGAGAATTTTGCTATGATATTGTACTCTCCAGTTTCGGCACCTATAGATAAAATTAAAAATAAATATAGATGGAGAATTATTGTAAAATGTAAATTGGAAGATGACATTATTAATTTAATGAATGATATGCTAAATGAGTATAATACAATGAAAGTTCACGATACAAAGGTTGTTATAGATGTTAATCCAAATGATATGGCGCATTAGAAATGTTATTATGTGCTAAATAAAAGTGATATAAAAAGGAGGAAAAAATGGCAGTAAGAAATATTAGAGAAGATGGAGACGAGATCTTAAGAAAAAAATCAAGAGATGTAGAAGTTATTGATGACAAGGTTAGAGAATTGTTAGATGATATGGTTGATACAATGCATAAATTTAATGGAGTTGGTCTTTCAGCAGTTCAAGTGGGAATTTTAAAGAGATTAGTTGTAATTGATTTGTATGACGAAAAAGGACCAATTAAATTAGTTAATCCTGTAATTATAAAAACAAAGGGAGAACAAGAAGTTGAAGAGGGATGTTTAAGTTTTCCAAATCAATATGCAAGATTGATAAGACCAGAAGAAGTTGTAGCTGAGGCATTAGATGAAAATGGTAAAAAAGTGAAAATAAAAGCAAAAGGTCTTTTAGCACAAGCTATTTGTCATGAATTGGATCACTTAGATGGTGTGTTATTTATTGATCACATGATTCCTGGAACATTAGAGTATGTTGAGCCACAACAAGATAAATAATAATAAGGTAATACTTTAAAGAGAAAGGCGGAGGTAATATGTTAAAAGTTGTTTTTATGGGAACACCGGACTTTGCACAAGAATCGCTAAAATGTGTATACGAAGCAGGACATGAAATAGTAGGTGTTGTTACAAATATAGATAAACCAAAAGGTAGAGGAATGAAACTTATAGGTTCGCCTGTTAAAGAATTTGCAGTTGAAAAAGGATTAAAAATTTTCCAACCTATTAAAGTAAGAAAAAATGAGGAATTTATAAACGAAATTAAACAATTAAATCCAGATGTAATATGTGTTGTTGCATATGGAAAAATCTTACCAAAAGAAATTTTAGATATTCCAAAACTTGGATGTATTAATGTTCATGGATCATTACTTCCACAATATAGAGGAGCAGCACCAATTCAATGGTCAATACTAAATGGAGACAAGGAAACGGGAATTACAACAATGTATATGGATATTGGAATGGATACTGGAGATATGATACTAAAAGAAAAAGTAACAATAGGTGAAGATGAAACTACTGGAGAATTGTGGAACAGGTTATCTGAAATTGGTGGAAAACTGCTTGTAAAAACATTAGAATTAGTGGAAAAGGGAGAGGCTCCAAGAGAAAAACAAGGCGAGGAATATACACTTGCACCTATGCTAAATAAAGAAATGGCAAAGATTGATTGGGAAAATAATAGCGTGGCACAGATAAAAAATTTAGTAAGGGGATTAAATCCTATTATGGGAGCTTACACTTTTCTAGGAGATAAGAAACTAAAATTTTGGAAAGTAGATAAATTATCTGTACAAACACTTATGGAATTATTCCCAGATTTAAAAGAATATGAGTACAAAATAGGAAAAATAATGCCTGGAACTGTACTTTTTTCAGACGAAAAGCAAGGATTATATATAATGGGAAAAGACGGAGTTGTTAAAGTTTTAGAAGTACAAGCTGAAAATTCAAAGAGGATGAATGTATCAGATTTTTTAAGAGGAAATAGAATTATTGCAGGGAGTGTTTTTGAATAATATTCAACAATATTTATAAAAAATAGTTGTAAAAAAAAGCATAAATTGGTATACTAATATATGAAACAAAGTACTCAAACGATAAGAAAAATAAAATTTTAAGGAGGTTTTATTATGGAAGAAAATAGAGAAACAGAAAATGTAGAAAATTTAGAAGGTCAAGGAGAAGTTACATTAGAAAATACAAATATAAAAATTGCTGATGATGTTATAGCAGTTATAGCAGGAGCTGCTGCTTCAGAAGTTCCAGGAGTATCTTCAATGGCAGGTGGATTTGCAGGAGGAATTTCAGAGGTATTTAGTGGAAAGAAAAATTTTGCAAAAGGAATTAAAGTTGAAGCAGGAGAAAAAGAAACTAAAATAGATGTAAATATCATTGTAGAATATGGAGCAAGAATTCCAGATGTAGCTTTTGAAATTCAAAACAGAGTAAAAAAAGCTGTAGAAGGTATGACAGGTTTAAAAGTTGTTGAAGTAAATGTTCATGTTCAAGGTGTAAATACTGAAGCAAATACAGAAACAAGCGAAAAAGAAACAGAAAATAACGAATAATTTAGTAAAAGGACACACAGTTAGATTATGTGTCCTTTTACCCCTGTAAGAAAGGATGAAATAATTATGAAACTAATAGAAAAAATATCATTAGCACTATTTTCAACACTAATTTTAATAATATCAGTTATATTTTGCTTATTAATTTTTGGATGGTTAGATATAAATTTTATGACAGAAGTTATTAAACTTGGTATTGGAGATCCAGTAATATCAAAAGTTATATTAGGACTAAGTATTTTATTTATATTAATGGCGACTATATGTATATTCTTTGGTTCTAATGATAAACAGAAAAATGATTATAAAAATGGAATCTTATTGCAAAACTCTGAAGGAAAATTATTAATTACAAAAGAGACAATTGAAAACATTGTTAAAGGGGTTGTAAAAGGGTTTGACAGTGCAGAGGTTGCATCAACAAAAATAGAAGTAGACAAAGAAAATAATGTTATAGTATTTGTTAATCTAATAGTAAAGGAAAATGCAGTTATAAAAGAATTATCTACAAATTTACAAACAAAGGTAAAAGAAGCAATAAAGAAAGCAACTGATTTAGAAGCAAAAGAGGTTAATATTAAAGTTAAAAATATAGAACCTGTAAAAGAAATTGTTCAAGAGTAGAAAGGAAGATGTTCTATGGAAGAATTTAAAAGGTTTATGTCTCAATATGGAGGCATGATAATTGGAATTATAGTAGCAATAATATTACTTTTTACAAGATTATATCAATTGATTATTGGAATTATATTGATATTTGTGTGTGGATATGCAGGAAATTATATTCAACACAATAAATTTGAAGTTAAAGAAAAATTAAAAAATTTTATAGATAAGCTATAATTGTTTGAAATAAGGGAAAGGTTGTCAATGATGAATCGATCAGAAACTAGAAAAGTAGCATTTGAATTAATATATAGTCTAGAAATTCAAAAAATAAGTAGAGATGAGTATGAAGAACAAATCAATTTATTCTTAGAGAATAATGATATTGAAGAAAATAAAGTAAAAGAATATGTACAAGATGTAATATATGGTATAGAAGATCATAAAGAAGAAATATTAGATCAAATAAATAAAGAATTATCAGAAAAATGGGAAATTAGCAGATTATCTAAAATTAATGTTGCTATATTAAAACTTGCAATATATGAAATTTTGTATAAAAAAATACCATATAAAGTTGTAATAAATGAAGCAGTTGAGTTAGCAAAAAGTTATGGAGATGATAGTGCTTCATCATTTGTTAATGGAATTTTGGCTAGTGTTGTAAAGAACAACAATATAGAATAGGAGCAAATGATAAATAAATGAAATATAACGCGGTTAGTGTAACAGATTTAAATAGATATATTAAAGAGAGAATAGATCAAGACGAAAATCTAAATAATGTGCTAGTTAAAGGCGAAATATCAAATTTTAAAAATCATTATACAGGACATATGTATTTTACATTAAAAGATGAAAATTCACTAATAAAATGCATTATGTTTAAAAGTTCAGCCGTTAATTTAAAGTTTATGCCAAGAGATGGAATGAAGGTAATTGTGTTTGGTACAGTATCTGTATTTGAAAGAGATGGAGTGTATCAAATTTATTGTAAAGCAATGCAAGAAGATGGTATGGGAAGCTTATATACAGCGTACGAGGAACTAAAAGCCAAGCTTGAAAAAGAGGGACTATTTAGTGTAGAACACAAAAAGAAAATACCTGCAATGCCTAAATGTATAGGAGTGCTTACTTCAAATACCGGTGCAGTTATAAGAGATATTATTAATGTATCAACAAGAAGAAATCCAAATGTATATATAAAATTACTTCCTGTTCCAGTTCAAGGAGAGGGAGCTGCTGAGAAAATAGCTGAAGCTATTAGAATTATGAATGAAAAAAATATGGCAGATTTAATTATTGTGGCAAGAGGGGGAGGATCTTTAGAAGATCTATGGCCTTTTAATGAAGAAATTGTAGCAAGAGCAATTTATAATTCAGAACTACCAGTAATTTCAGCAGTAGGACATGAAACTGACTTTACTATTGCGGATTTTGTGGCAGATTTAAGAGCACCAACACCATCGGCAGCAGCGGAACTTGCAGTTCCAAACATGTCGGATATTATACTAAAATTACAAACATATAATAATAGATATCAATTAGCTTTAAAAAAGAAAGTTGAATTAATGAGATTAAGATATGAAAAGTGCATGAATAGTAGAGCATTTAAAGATCCACTACAAAAGATTAATGAGAAATACATATTAATTGATATGAAAGTTAAGTCTATGCAAAATAGTATATTGACAATATATAAAGAGAAAAAGAATAATGCTGTAAATTTGATAGAAAAATTGGATGCATTAAGTCCTTTGAAAACATTAATAAGGGGATATTCTATAACTCAAGTAAATGGCAAGATTGTAAAATCAGCTAATGAACTTAAAAAAGATGACGAGATTAATATACGTTTTTATGATGGAAATGCAAAAGCTAAAATAATTTAGAGGAGGAAACGATATGAATAATTCAGCAAAAAAAGTAATATTTATAATTGTAATTGTGTTAATTTTATTTGGAATAATATGGCTAGTTTATGACTTAGTAAAAAAGAAACCAGCAGATACAAAAACAGATAATACAAATTTTGCAGATGAAAATACAGGGTTAGATAATATAATTAATGAATTATTTGATAATGTAACAGAGAATGAAAATGTGGAAATTGATATAAAAAATGAAGGAAATAATGTAAATGAGATAGGCCAAAATAATACAGTTGAACAAAATAAAATAAATCAAAGTTCATCAACAGAGAGTGTAACTAGCAAGGAACAAAAAGCAATAGAACTTGTAAAAAAACAATGGGGAGATACAAATGGAGTGTACTTTTCAAATATGAGTATTGATAGCCAGGGTAGATATATTGTTTCTGTAAATGACAAAAGAAGTACAAAAACATTGGCTTTCTTCGTAGTGGATGTTGAAAAAGGGACAGTAACCAAACAATAGAAAAGAATAAATAATTCATACACATGAGTATAATTATAGTATACTATTAAAAGATTGGAGTTAATTTTAATGAGTGAAAATGTGAATTTTGAAGATAATATGAAACAATTAGAGCAGATAGCAGGTGAACTTGAAAAGGGAGATCTAGATTTAGATGCATCAGTTAAGAAATTTGAAGAAGGAATGAAAATTTCTAAAGAGTGTAGTGAGATGCTTGAAAGAGCAGAAAAAAAGATTACCATGTTAATAAAAGATAACAATGGTGAAATGGTAGAAAAAAATTTTGTACAAGAAGAGGAATAAAAGAAAATGATGGGGATTATAACAGAATACAAATACATAGTTGTGCCATTTGGAGTATGGTTTTTTATACAATTATTTAAATTGTTATATGATTTAGTAACAACTAAAAAATTTAATTTTAAAAGGATATTAGGAGCAGGAGGTATGCCAAGTTCTCATTCGGCAGTTGTAACTTCGCTAACTACAATGATTGGTTTATCTCAGGGAGCTAATTCTCCTATGTTTGCTTTAGCTGTAATTTTTTCATTTATAGTTATGTATGATGCAGCTGGAGTTAGAAGAGCTGCAGGAAAACAAGCTAAACTTTTAAATAAAATAGTTCAAACACCGGGACTTTCTGGAGTAGAAGTAAATGAAAAATTACAAGAAGTATTAGGACATACGCCTATTCAAGTTATTGTAGGTGCTGTTATTGGAATTATCGTAGGATTTATTTTTGGATAAAATTTAAATTTAATTATATACATATACATTAATCCAATATCTATAATGTTTTGATAATGCATTTATTATATACTAATATATATTAATACTCGTGTATTGACTATACTATACATTAACCATACATTTATTTTTATGCAATAACGCGCAGTTTGGAGGATTGAAAATCCGACAGTAAGTTATAAATAAAAATAAATGTATGATTAATTATTATAGAAATATGTATAAAATAAAGGAGGCTTTATGGGAGATATTGAAATTGCAAGAAATATAAAGTTAGATAAGATTTTAGAAGTAGCAAAAAGAATGAATATTGAAGAAGATGATGTGGAACTTTATGGGAAATATAAGGCTAAAATATCATTAAATACATACAAGAAGCTAAAAGACAAAAAGGACGGAAAATTAATATTAATAACAGCTATTAATCCAACTCCTTTAGGAGAGGGAAAAACCACTGTTGCAATAGGATTGGCTGATGGATTAAAAAGGATAGGAAAGGAATCTATTCTTGCATTAAGAGAACCGTCGCTTGGACCTGTATTTGGAATAAAAGGTGGCGCAACAGGTGGTGGTCATTCACAAATAGCTCCAATGGAAGATATAAATTTACATTTTACAGGAGATATACATGCAATTACTTCTGCTAATAATTTATTATCAGCAATGATAGATAATCATATATATTTTGGAAATGAATTAGGGTTTGAGAGAGTTATATGGAAAAGATGTGTTGATCTAAATGATAGACAACTTAGAAAAGTTGAAACTGGTCTTTCTGGAGAAAAAAATATTGTACCAAGAGAGGATGGCTTTGATATAACTGTTGCATCTGAAATCATGGCAATATTTTGTTTAGCAACAGATATAGCTGATTTAAAAAGAAGAATTGGTAATATTATAGTAGGATATACAAAAAATAATGAACCAATTACAGCAAGAGATTTAAAAGCAGATGGAGCTTTAACAGTACTTTTAAAAGATGCTATTAATCCAAACTTAGTACAAACATTAGAACATACTCCTGCAATTGTACATGGAGGACCTTTTGCTAATATTGCACATGGCTGTAATAGTATTATAGCAACAAAATTAGCAATAAAATTAGCAGATTATACAATTACAGAAGCAGGTTTTGGTGCTGATTTAGGAGCTGAAAAATTTTTAGATATAAAATGTAGAAAAGCGCAAGTAAGACCAGATGCCGTTGTTTGTGTAGCGACAATAAAAGCTTTAAAGTATCATGGAGGAATGTCAAAAGAAGATATAACAACAGAAAATATAGAAGCTTTAGAAAAAGGAATACATAATTTATTAAAACATGTAGATAATTTGAAAAGAGTATATGGATTAAATGTGGTTGTTGCAATAAATAAATACATATATGATACACAAAAAGAAATTGACTTTTTACAAGCTAAACTTAAAGAATATGATGTAGAACTAAGTCTAGTGGAAAGTTGGGAAAAAGGCGGAGAAGGTGCTACAGATTTGGCTAAGAAGGTAGTTGATCTAGCTGATAGAGAAAGCCAGTTGAAATATGCGTATCAATTAGATACTGATGTAAAGAGTAAAATAAAGGATGTAGCAACTAAAATTTATGGAGCATCAGATGTGATATATTCAGAAGAAGCAAATAGTAAAATAAATCAAATTGAAAAAATGGGATATTCAAATTTACCTATTTGTATTGCTAAAACTCAATATTCGCTTTCAGATGATCCAAAGAATTTAGCTTGTGAAGAGCCTTTTCAAATTCATGTACAAGATGTTAAGCTTAAAGCTGGAGCAGAATTTATTGTTGTTATGACAGGAAAGATAATGACTATGCCAGGACTTCCAAGAGTTCCGGCAGCTGAAAAAATAGATATAGATAAAGATGAAAATATCGTTGGAATTTTTTAACTTTTTTTAATATTTTTTAATGTGTCATAAAATATCAATCGTATAAAAATACCATTTTTGGATAAAATATTCTTAAGTTTATACTAAAAGTTTATTTTAAAGAAAGTGGTGTTTTTATTTTGAAAAAAATAGGAATAAATATAAGAAATAATTTAAAGGCCATTATTATGATATGTATAGTAGGAACTCTATTTATATCGTATAATGTATTTTTTAGGAACAATACTGTGGATGCGTTATCTAAATATGGTTCGAGAGGACAAGAGGTAAGAACTATACAAACTAAATTAAAAAGATGGGGATATTACAAAGGGAATGTAGATGGAATTTATGGAAGTGGAACACTTGCTGCGGTGAAACTTTTTCAAAAGAAAAATGGGCTAACTGTAGATCGGAATAGCAGGAAAGAAGACATTAGAAGCAATGGGAATATATAGTAGTTCATCTTCTAGTAGTTCTTCAAGTTCTTCTACAAATTCCAGCGATTTAAATTTGCTTAGTAGATTGGTATATGGAGAAGCCAGGGGAGAACCATATTCTGGACAAGTAGCTGTAGCAGCAGTTGTTTTAAATAGAGTTAAGAGCAGTTCGTTTCCAAATACCGTCTCTGGAGTAATTTATCAAAAAGGTGCTTTTGATGTTGTAAGTGATGGACAAATAAATTTAACACCAAATAGTACAGCAAAAAAAGCAGCACAGGATGCTTTAAACGGATGGGATCCTTCATATGGTGCAATATATTACTTTAATCCAAATACAGCAACAAACAAGTGGATATGGTCTAGACCAATGACGGTTACAATAGGAAAGCACAGATTTTGCAAATAAAAATAATATATTATGTAGTGCATGAACAGTGCAAAGTTTTCATATTTTAAACTCACACACTGTCTATGCACTATATTTTTATCTACATATTGCCATAAAATGTAAATTGTGATAGTATAGAGAAAGTTATTTAAAATCTATTAAATCTTAAAGACGATTCTGTCTAAAATTTCCAAAATAAAAGAAAAATAAAAAA
>ERZ1034691.702-NODE-702-length-24454-cov-33.868847_pt1 | contig 24454 bp, 19 predicted proteins | sample MGYA00520638_ERZ1034691 | MGnify/ENA primary metagenome ERZ1034691 (study PRJEB33766, sample SAMN09781763) | gut metagenome | biome: gut microbiome | host: Homo sapiens | place: Madagascar | study: EMG produced TPA metagenomics assembly of the PRJNA485056 data...
GAGACGGTAGTTTTAATGTCAAAAGTGAACACACCAAAAGGCTAAAATCTATTGATTTCAAAGGCTTATTCAGGTGCTATCGTTAAATGGTAGATATGGCCTTGAATAGGCCTTTTCTTTTTAGGAGAAAAATTCCATAGTAGGAACTGGTCCATAGCGGAGGGTTGACACTACGCCATGGATATTGGAAAAGTGCATACAGTTCAACGATAGGTTTTATAAATATATGAGAAATGAAAGAAACTGGTGATTTATGAATGAGCTGGTTTTAGCAACTTATATCAAGATTCTTCAGGGGGGATTTGCTAGGTTTAATTCGCAGGAATCGGCAGCCAGGTTAATACTAGAAGTAATTACTAATCAGAAAGATGCAAATTGTAATTGTGATCTTCGCTCAAAAAAGTAAGTAATATTGTTAATCGAAAGATCTCGTACCAGAAGAAATTGTTATAGCCTCTGCTGATCCAAAAGTAATTGAGGGTGTATGTATAAACCTAAGGAGGGTAATAATATGTCATTTAATTCGTTTATAACCAGTGCTGAGAGCTTAGTAACAACGCATGAACAGACAAGAGCTGGTTTTTTAAGCATTGCTCTAGAAAAAAATAAGGTAGGTGACCCATATGTAAAGAATGCCCTGGCATTTAAGGCTATGGTTAGTCATACTTCTTCGCCAGATGATTTCTTGCGTATGCCAAATATACGTCCGTTTTTGTTAACTGCCTCTGGATTGTCTGATAAGTCTATGAATTATTTGACAGAAGACGATCAAACCGCGGCTATCAAAGAACTGATAGAAAAATTTTTAAAACCAACAGGAGCCGACTATATTGACGAGGCAACATATCGTTATTTGTTGATCAAGGGAGACGCTGTTGGAGGCACCATGAGAAATAAGATTGGTGCATTAGGACAGGAAAAACTTATTAGAGCAATTTTTTCTAGTATGGATGTCCAAGGGATTGACTGCGATTGGTTATCTGGTGATGATAAAAATTTTACATGGAAAAGAAAAGCAGTAGGGCAGGCTGATATAGAATCACAGGTAAAGGCTTTACATTGGAAAAATTCGAAGGGTGACAGAATTCTGGCTTTTAATATGACCATACCAACAGTTAAGAAAAACGTTGATATTTGTTTGTATAAGAGCAATACTACTGAATACGATAAAGGAAAAATTGTTAGAAGGCCAGAGAGAGCAATAATGTTAGGTGAGCTCAAAGGAGGAATTGATCCTGCGGGTGCTGACGAACATTGGTAAACAGGAAATACTGCACTTATACGAATTAGAGATTCGTTTAGTGCCGCAGGATTTCCAGGCATAAAGACATCCTTTATCGGCGCAGCAATCGCAAATGCTATGGCTGGAGAGATTTATGATCAGTTACAAGAAGAGGTGTTAAGTAATGCCGCTAATCTGACTGATGTTAATCAACTTGTCGAGTATTGTAATTGGATGATTCAACTGTGAGGTAATAAGAAAAATGGAACAAATGTCTTTTTTAGAAGAGATAGGTGTGGTGGTTGATAAGTCCGAGTATATTGTAGATAAATTTTCAGCAGGAGATTTGTGTGATGAGCGGGCTAGGCAAGCATTAGAAAAGAAGTATGAGCCTATTCTAGAGGTAACAAACAGATTCGATAGAAGAAGTGTAAGCTATCAGTTAAGTAAAAAGGATGCTTTACATAGTTGGCTTAAATATAAAGAAGGTTTTTCTGCCGATTTGGTAGGTCAGATTTTAGATGATATGGGAGCTAAACCAGGTGATCTTGTAATGGATCCTTTTATGGGGTCGGGAACAACTGCGTTAGTGTGTCAAATGAGAGGTATTAATAGCATAGGATTCGATATTATGCCCATTTCTGCAGTAGCTATTAAGGCTAAGGCAAATGTTATGAGCTACGATCAAGATGTGATTAAGAAACTAATTGTAGAGGTCAAAAATCTAAGATTACCAGATGGATATACTGGTTTTACACCATATGTGACCATCACAGATACAGCTTATCCGGTATTTAATGGTCAATTCATACAGTACTCTTCTGATTGGATCAAGACTACCACTTTTGATGATACTGTTAAAAATTTATTTACATTAGCAGTTTTGAATTCCTTGGAACGATGTAGCTATACCACTAAGTCGGGGCAATATTTAAGTTGGGATTGTAGATCTGATAAAGTTAAGAATGCCAATATTATAAGAAAAGAGCAGGGGAAGAAACTTCTTCCTGAAAAATATGTCAGAGAAGAGATACAAAATGTTCAAGATACGATAGTTGCTGAATTAGAGCACATATTGGCTGATATAGAGATGATTCAGGCTCAGGGAGAAAAAGAATACGCTTCGGAAATAGATTATCGAGAAAAGAGTGCACTTTATGGATTAGCTGAATTAGAAGATGGTTGTCTCAAAGGTGTAATTACATCGCCTCCATATTGCAACAGGTACGATTATACAAGAACTTATGCTCTTGAATTGGTATATTTGGGTACAACAGAGGATGGAATTAAGAAAATGCGTCAAGATTTGTTGTCGTGTACTGTTGAGAGTAAAACTAAAGTCAAAGCTCTAAAAGAATACTATTCATCTATTGGGCAAGAGGAACGCTTCCAAAGGATATATGATATGATTCAAAGTAATGAAGCTTTTACTGAGATAAAAATGGCAATGGATAAACGAAAGGATAATGGAGACCTAAATAATAAGGGCGTCATTAGAATGATAGAAGGATATTTTACCGAATTAGCATTCATATACGCTGAATTATATCGACTATGCAAACCTGGAGCACTGGTGGCTTTTGTAAATGACAATGTGAGATATGGGGGAGAAGTTATCCCTGTAGATTTTTTATCAACTAGTTTTGCGGAGCAATTTGGCTTTAAGGCGGAGAAAGTGTATTGTTTAAAGCAGCAGAAGGGGAATAGTAGTCAACAGATGGCAAAGTACGGAAGGGTTGCACTGAGAAAAAGTATAACTATTTGGAGGAAATAATCAGGTATAAGGAAAAGGCAGCACTGGTAAAGAATAACGGTGCTGCCTTTTCGCTTAGTCTTTTTTATAAAACGATGTGACATAGCCATCTGCTCTAAGAAAAATGTCCGGGAACCACTCAGGGTTGTGTGCCATAGCCTTGCAGACTTCATCCAGGGATACGTTCTCTTTGCATTCGATGAGAAACTCATCATGTACGTGCCCGCAGATAAGTGCTCCGGACAGATTCTTCATTAAGAAAATACTGGGCAAGGTACTTACCAAGATAAATCAGAAAGTTGGTTTCCGGTTCATAACGAAGTTTGGAACAAAAGGCATTGTCAATCTTGGAAAAATGTTACCGGGCGTTGGTGCAGTAATTGGTGGTGGATTAGATTTGGTTGAGACTAAGGTTATTGCAGACCGGGCATACAAGTGATTCTTTATGGGAGATTTTAGCGAAGCCAGCAAAGAGGAAGAGGATAATATTATTGATATTGAAGATGCAGATTTTGATGAGATTATCCCGGAAGAGAAACATGAATCATAACTGTAACAAACAATCAAGAAAACATAGATACACCGATATCGCGATTTAATAAAATTCAGCTGTGCGAGTATATTATTGATAATGGACAATATGCTAATGAAGTTTAGACAGTTGCTCTCAAATATAGATGCTAGCAATAGCTACGAAGTTCTTGAAGAGACTGGTGACTTAAAAACAAACTAAAGTACTCTCTGCTGTATTATTGAAAATTGCTATAATTGCGATTGTGAATTTTGCAAACCAGGTAGGATTTGCATTGCAGAATGTGAATTTTGACGATTTTGCTCAAGCAATGACGTCGCACAAGACTTTTAGACTGAAATAACAAACAACCCTCCCGGCCATCATGGTCGAGAGGGTTTCGTGCATCTATGGGATTATCTTTCAATATCCATGTTCAGCCCGGACTTAAGTTCCACAGTGAAGTGGTCCTCCCAGACAATGATCCGCTCAAGCCATCGTTTCACCAGGGCCTCGCCGAAGGCCTCTAAGCGAGCAGGGGACTGTTTGATGAAAGTCCTGCAGCTCGTTGATGCGGGCAATCTGTGCGTCTCTGGCAGCAGTATTGACCGTACATTTTTCTCGCTGTTCCCGGAGTTTGAGGATCTGGTCGGCAATCTCGTCGTAAAAGTCCTGCAAGAAGTAAATCAGCATAAACTAACGATCCAGTTACGCCTTTTAAAGATAATTAACGATACAGCAAGCCTGAACAACTCCTCCGTGGTAAGCAATGTATACACACCAACAATTCCCCACTTGAATACATATGCTGCAAGCAGACACAGTGGAATTCCGATACACCATGTGCCAATAATATCAATAATCATAATGGTTTTTGTGTTGCCGCCACTTCTTATAATGCCTCCGCCAAGGATCATATTTTCCACCTTGACCGGAGCATACAGGGCAAATGCGATGAGCAGCGTCTTTCCAAGCTCTTTTACGCTGTCATCAACACGATATAATCCGGTATATGCTCCAGCCAAAAGAATGAGCAAAGCTGATACTGTTACTCCGCCAAATAAGCCTGCATACATAATCTTCTTTGATTCTGCGTAAGCCTCATTATATTCTTTCCTACCAAGCCTTTTGCCGATCATCACACCGGCAGCCGCAGACAATCCACTAAGTGCCCCTACGATAAGCCCTTGTATCGGACTGGTAAGTGTATAGGCTGCAAGGTTTGATGTGCCAAGATGTCCATAAACAGCAGACTCTACATTTTGCCCGAGACTCCATAAAAACTTACTGATCAGAATCGGCATAATCATTATCAGATAATCCCTGATTGTGATTTTTTTAAAATGTAGAGACAATACCGGTTTATCTCCATCTTTTTTGATACATAAGACAAATCCGATAACAATAAATACAAGGTTAAACAACTGCGAAATAAGTGTGGCAATCGCAGCTCCCTTTATTGCCATACAGGGAAATCCAAATTTTCCAAATATCAGCAGATAGTTCAGTCCTGTGTTTACAATAACTGCTCCAAAGCTTGCCAGAAATGGTATTGTGGCATGTTCCTTACAGCGCAGCCATGAGGATAAAATATTGCTGACAGCCATTGGAATATAAGAAAGCGCTACGATTCTAAAATAAACCGTACCAGTATTTACAATACTCATATCTTTCGTATACAGTCCAAGAATCTGCGATGGAAAAACTCCAGCTGCAAGCAGGAACAATACTGACATTATAATTCCGCAGATGAGGCTCACATCAAAACTGCACCATGCCTCTTTGCTTTCTTCCGCCCCAATAAACTGAGCAATTAATATCCCGGCAACCGTGCTTACTGCACCAATCATCACTGAAAAAATCAGTGAAAAATTACCGCATAATCCAACTGCTGATATGTTTGTTTCACCTAACTGCCCAATCATGATCTGGTCAACAATTGAAAATGATGACTGCAGCATACTTTGCAATGTGACAGGAATTGCTATTTTACACAGCGATTTCAAAAACTTTGACATTATAATTTCCTCGTACTTTCCCTTTTTATTAAATCAACCGGCAACACGATTTCTGGCTTATATTCTGTTCCATCGCGCATTGCCTCCAGACATTCAATTGCCGTTTTCGCCCTTAAGTTTGCTTCCTGATGAATCGTTGTGAGGGAAGAATTGCTTTCCCTGCTTGCTATGCTATCATCAAAGCCGATAATCTGGATATCCTCTGGAATCCGAATGTTCTTTCCTTGCAAAAACTTCATAAATTCAAGTGCATAAAAATCGGACACTGCAAAAACAGCGGTAACATTGCTTTTTAACAGCTGCATATATTTATCCTCATAAAAGCACATTCTTTCCTTTTCTGTCTTTGGTATCTCCCATCTATATGTTTCTCCTTGTTCAAAGGCTTTGCGAAACCCCGCAATGCGCTCTTTATCCATGCAGGTGAAATTATCTGCTATGCATAATGCTTTTTTATGTCCTAGCTCCTTTAAATATTTCCCGGCCTGATAGCCGCCATTATAATGATTGATGACCAAATTTACTACCTTTGAGCATTTTTCAAAATAGCCATCATACACTACAAACGAAATCCTCATCTGATTTCTAAGGCTTTCATAATCAGCTTCGCAAAATCCAATCAGAATTAGTCCATCCATATTCCACATGGATGCAAATACCGGAATTTCTCTGATATCAGATGTCGTTTTTATCATCAGGAAATATCCTTTTTCATTAACCTCATGGGAAAGGGCATTCAGCGATGACATCACAAATCCATTCTCTAAAACCCTGCCCTCATATTTTTCAAGGTCATTCACTACCACTCCGATGATTTTTGAATTATTCCTCGCAAGCAAAATGCCAGCCATATTCGGGATATATCCTGACCGCTCAAGTTCCTGCTGGACTCGTTTTACCGTCTTGTCTGAAATCTTTTCTGTTTTGCCGTGAATTACTTTTGAAACAGTAGCAGTACTAAGACCTAACGTATCTGCAACATCTACGATTCTAATCCTGTTCTGTGTCATTTCCATTCCTTCTTCTGTGGCATTATAATTATATGGTACATGATAAATGTGAAATTTACAAAGGTTAAGCGCGTAACCCACTACAAAATTTACGTTCGATTTTTGTGACGTTTTACTAATGTATTACGCATTTTCAGCAATCTGAATACACATGAAAGCTACTTATAGACATAAAAATGACAGGCAGTTTTTTTTCACCGTGAAGGAAAGATTCCATCATGGGTTAATCATTTATGACATTCTTATTTTAACAGGTAAGACAAAAAGTAAAAATAATTGATATTATTGCGTATAAGGGCCGTCCACAGTAGCGGCATTAAAGATGGAGCGTACAAATACATTGTGACTGGCGTGCAAAAGAACAGCGGGCCAAAAGCTGTGCGCTTTCAGGCAGAGGGCGTTGACAGGGAAAGTAAAGCCCATGACCATAACGAAAAAACAGAGAAGCGAGCAATGAACAAAAATAGCGGCCAAAGTGACAAATGTAAAAACCTGGCAGCTGGTGCCCCCTTGACAAAAGAGAAAGCTGTGATAAAATAGTTCAAAAATGAACAAAATACAGAAAGGAGAATGCGCTATGCAGCTGGTCAACCCGCTGGAGCAACAGAACGCGGTAAAAACGTTATATTCTGAATTTGTCAGCCCGGTGTGCGCCAAATATGGCTTAACGCGCATTGAGCTGGATATTTTGCTGTTTTTGGCGAACAACACCCGCTATGATACGGCAACCGATATTGTGGAGGTTCGTTTTTTAGCAAAATCTCAGGTGTCGGCGGCAATCAAAAATCTGGAAGCCCGCGGCTGCCTGCGGCGGGAATACCAGCTGGACAACCGCAAAACCGCCCACCTGCGCCTGTGTGACCCCGCGCAGCCGATGATAGCGGCCGGGCGCAGCGCACAGGAACAGTTTGGCGCGGCGCTGCTGGATGGCTTTACCCCCGAAGAGCTGGAGCATATGCAGCGCAGCATGGAGCGCATCCGCAAAAACGTGGAAAAGTATCTGGAGGATAAAAACAATGACAATGTTGATTAAATTTATCGTGTGCTTTATTGCCGGCATCGGCGCGGGCCTTGGCACCGGCTTTGCCGGCATGAGCGCGGCGGCGGTCATCAGCCCGATGCTCATTACCTTTTTGGATATGCCCGCTTACGAGGCTGTGGGCATTGCACTGGCCAGCGATGTGTTGGCCAGCGCGGTCAGCGCTTATACCTATGGCAAAAACAAAAATCTGGACATCCGCAACGGTGTTGTGATGATGGTATCGGTTTTGTGCTTTACCATGGTGGGCAGCTGGATCGCCAGCCAGGTGCCCAACAGCACGATGGGCAGTTTCTCGGTATTTATGACATTCCTGCTCGGCGTTAAGTTTATTGTAAAGCCGGTTATGACCACCAAGAACGCAATGGAAGCGGTAGACCCCAAAAAGCGGTTTGTACAGTCGGTGATCTGTGGTGTGATGATCGGCTTTATCTGCGGGTTTATCGGTGCAGGCGGCGGCATGATGATGCTGCTGATCCTGACCAGTGTGCTGGGGTATGAGCTGAAAACCGCTGTGGGTACCAGCGTGTTCATTATGACCTTTACGGCCTTTACCGGTGCCGTCAGCCACTTTGCCATCGGCGGTATGCCGGACCTGTGGTGCCTGGTGTTCTGTGTGGGGTCCACGCTGTTGTGGGCGCGCATTGCCGCACGCTTCGCCAACAAGGCCAGCCCCGCCACCCTGAACCGCGCCACCGGCGTTGTGCTGGTTGTGCTGGGGGTGGCGATCATGGGGGTAAACTACATTAAATAGTTAGGAGTTAGGAGTTAGGAGTTAGGAGTTAGCAAAAAGCGCACAGCGCCGATGGATCGGGCGCGGTGCGCTTTTTAGTATGGGAGAAATGGATTTACTGGGCGTCGGAGGAAGAGTCGTCAGAAGCGGGTTCTTCAGAGGTCTCTTCGGCTTCTGCAGCGGGGTCTTCGGGCAGGGGCTCGTTATCTTTGGCGAGGGCGGCGTTCAGTTCGTCTTCGCGCATCTTGTTGATGGTGCTTTCAATGGTAAAGCACTTGTTCAGCGGCTGGTAGATGCACAGCAGGGCAGGAAGCATCGGCAGCCAGAAGTTGGTGAACGGCAGAATGATCGTCGTCAGCGGGAAGAACAGCAAAATGGCGCCCCAATACACGGCTTTGATGGCGATGGCACCCAGGCTGCGGGGCAGGTAGCCCAAGAACAGCAGCAGGCTGTTTTTCAAAATGCCGTACAGCGGCAGATCCAACAGGGCAATCTGCGGCCAGATGTAACTTTCCAAGCCCAGCGTTACCATAAAGCTTAGGATCAGCAGCACCCAGGTAACAATACCGGCGCTGATGACCGACATGTGGAACAGGGTAAAGATCTGCATCGAAAGCACCAGGCCGGTCAGCATGCCGGGAACTAGGCTTTCCCTGGCGTTGCGCTTCCACACGCGGCGGTAGGTTTCCCACCAGTAGCCAGGTTCATCGCGCAGGCTGCGCAGCACGGTATCAGCCATGGCGCTCAGCTCCGGGCCTGCAATCAGGCCGCCGATGATACCGGCCAGCAGCATGAACAGCAGCGCGTGCGTTTCAACGGCAAAAAACATACCGATAATGAAAGGCAGGCAGCCCAGGAAAGCCAGGAAACCGGCGCGGAAAAAGTTCCACATATCGCGGCCCATAATTTCGGCCAGGCGGGCAACACCCTTTTTGCGCGGGGCGTCCGGGCGCACGCCCGGTCCGGGACGGGTAAAGCGGTCAGAAGAGAAAAAAAGTCCCATGGCGGTAGAATCTCCTTTGTTTTAACAAGCACTGCGCTTGAAATATACTTATTTATTATATCAGTGTTGGCGGCCAAGAGCAACAAAAAAATGCGGGTGGGGTGTGGGCGGTATGCCGCGGTGATATGTAAAATCTGGTTTTAATCTTTACAAATCATTACAAAACAAGTACAATAAATCTATACGTTGCCCGGAGCTTTGGGCCGGGCAGGATTTTATCCATCCAGCTGTATGAGCAGAAAAGAGGACCCAGCCGATGAAACGTAATATCCTTTGCACTCTGGCCGTTATGGCAGCTTGTGCGATCCTGGTTGCCTGCGGCAAAACCGATGATCAAATCTCGCCCATTACGCCGGAATCCAACGCCGCCAGCAGCGAGGCCGAGGCTACCCCGGAACCCACCCCGACCCTGCCCCCGTATGAAGCCAACGTGCTGACCGGCGAGGCTAAAGGCGAAAATTATCCCGAGGGCCAGCGCATTACCGCCCTTATGGTGAACAACCTTGTGGACGCCCGCCCGCAGCGTGGCCTTTCCAAGGCGCAGATGCTGTTTGAAATCAAGGTGGAAGGCGGCATCACCCGCTTTATGCCGGTGTTCAATGATTACCACGATATTGATGAGATTGGCCCCATCCGTTCCGGCCGTGACCAGTTCTTCCAGCTGATCCTGCCCTGGCAGGCCCTGTATATCCACGAAGGCCAGTCTGTTGTCATGCAGCAGTACGCCCTGGATTATGATTACGGCCTGCTGAACAACAATGATGGTGCTTCCGGCTACCGTGATTACAACCGTGTGAACTGGCGCGGCCTGAGCTATGGCAACGGCCTGGCACTGGAACACACGATGTACACCAGCGGCGAAAACATTGAAAAGTATATCACCAACAACAATGTGGATATGAACCGCACCTACAATTCCACTTTCTTTAACTTTGTGGATTACCGCCAGGATAACCCGGTGCGCGACCTGACCCAGTCCAAGGATTCCGAACTGACCACCAAGGACGGCCCGGTGGTGAAGGACGGCGAATATGTGGAGATCAGCCACAGCCAGTCCTACAAGACCCGTTTCCTGTACGATAACACCAACAACGTCTACCTGATGCAGCAGAACTTCTCCGGCAACTGGCGTGATACCATTGACGAAGAGTACAACGATTATCAGCTGCAATTCCCCAATGTGATCGTTCTGTTCACCGATATTCACACCTACCCCGGCCACGAAACCACGGACCTGCAGTATGTAGAATACAGCTGGGGCGGCATCGGCTATTACTTCTATGGCGGCAAGTGCGAAAAGATCTACTGGCAGAAGGGTACCCCGCTGGAAGCCCTGCGCCTGTACTATCTGAATGAAAACGGCCAGTGCAGCGATACCCCCTGCGAGATCAATATTGGCAAGAGCTATGTGACCATTGTGGATGTGGACGAAGCCATCAACCTGAAGGTGGGCAACCTGGCCGACTTTGACCTGGATGCCGCAACGGTAAGCGCTTCCAACACTTCCATTGATGCCGACGCCAAGGCGGGTGAAAGCCTGGGGACTTCCACCACCGACCTGGTCAGCGCAGCGCGCAACAACCAGGCTGTGGGCAACACCGAAAGCAATACCCAGAGCACCACCCAGAGCAGCACCACCACCAATACCAGCAATGACAGCCAGAGCGTGGAGTCTGCCCCCCAGCAGGACAACACCCCGCAGCAGGATACCGCCGACCAGAGCAGCGCAGATGACACCGCCAGCGATGACAGCGGTGAGGATATCCCCTGGGCGGATTGAGAAACCAATAATCCATAACCCAGCACGATGATTCAAGTGCCCGCCCGCAGGGCGGGTACTTTTTTGTAACAGGAGCCTGTATGACTGAGCGTTCAAACAAGAAAAAATATCCCCTGTGTGCCGCCGCCCTGGCGCTGACCCTGCTGTTGGCGGGCTGTGCCCCGGCAGACAGCGCTGTGGTGGCCACTGCGCAGCCCACGGCGGAACCGACGGCAGCCCCCACCCCCACGCCGGAATCCGAAGCCAACCCCCTGACCGGGGAGCAGGGCGATTATACCAACCAGCGCCCGGTGGCGGTCAGCATCCGCACCGGGGATGGCAGCACCCCCCAGTGGGGCATTGCTGCCGCGGATGTGCTGATCGAGGGCGTGACCGAGGGCAAGACTGCCGGGTTGACCGCGGTGTTTGCCAGTGTGGACAGCGTGGAAAAAGCCGGCCCGGTGGCCCCTGGGCGGGACCTGCCGCTGCAGCTGGTGCTGCCGCTGAATGCCGTTCCGGTACACATTAACAAAAGCGTGTATGCTTCTAACCTGCTGAACGTACTGCAATACCAGGATCTGGACGGCTACCATGCGGGCACCGCAGGTTTTGCCTTTGACGAGGACCGCGCCAACAGCGGCTACCGGGAGGAAAACTGCTGGTACACCACCAAAGATATGATCAACACCGGCCTGGCAACCTATAACACTGATACCGCCGGTGCCAACATGCCGCTGTTCCACTTTGCCCAGCGCAAGGACCCGGAACAGCAGAATGCCAAGAGCCTGTATATCACTTTCTCGAACAAGGATACCGAAGAGCTGGTCTATTCGCCGGAAGTGGGCCTGTACCTGAAAAACAATGCCGATGGCAGCCCCATGATGGATGCGGGCAATAACGAGCAGGCAGCGTTCACCAATGTGTTTGTACTGTATGCTTCCTCCGGCGTAAAGGATGACGGCGTGACCCGCCAGTATGATATGACAGGCGGAGCCGGCATCTACCTGACCAAAGGCGGGTGGGAGCCCATCCAGTGGACCAAGGGCGATGCCACAGCGCCGCTGCAGTTGACCGATGCCAGTGGTAAAACGCTGGATGTGAATCCCGGCAAGAGTTTTCTTGCCATCTGGGGCGGCTATTATGGCCAGGCTCTGCGCTTGCTGGACGGGGACGGTAACGAGCAGGCATTGCCGGAAAAACCGGCTCTGCTGGACAGCGCCGTGCCGGACGAAGCCGCTGAGGCTGCTGAGCTGGAACAGCAACGCGCCCAGGCCCTTGTGGATGCCCAGGACAAGCTGAACCAGGCCCAGACTGCCCTGAATGAAGCCCTGCAGGCCCAGCAGGATGCAGCCGGAACGGCAGACAGCGCCGATGACGATGCCGCCAGCCAGCGTGTGGCGGAGGCCCAGGCGGCCTATGATGCCGCCGCTGCCGAGCTTGCCGCTTTGCAGCCCGCGGAGGAACCCGACGGGAACACCGAGCCCGCCGCCGACAGCGCCGAGGAACCCCAGAGCGAACCGGATTCAGCCAACGGGGAAAACGCAGGCTGACCCACAACAGAACCCAAAAATAAAATGCCGTCCCTGCCAAAACAGGGGCGGCATTTGGTTGATATTGGCGGTGTTGACGGGATTACTCTTCCGCACCGTCCAGGTAGCCATAGGGCACAATGTCAAAAGCTTCGGCAATATGGTCGCGCATCCACATTTCGGCGTCCAGGCGCAGGCTGTAGCCACAGCCGGGGTCGGTCATCCATTCCTCCGGCTTGTGCTGCGGCAGAACGTGGTTGGCCATCATGTTCATGATCACGCCGCCGTGGGTGATGCAGGCAGCTTCCTCGGTATGGGTGCGCAGCTGGTATTCAAACAGCTTCATCAGCATCACGTTGGTGCGGTCGTAGAAGGCTTTGCGGTCCTCGGCACCATCAGGGTTGGTGCGGCTGGTGGGGTCCATCCACTGGGCAAACTCCGGGTCCTTGACCAGCTCAGTGATGGGGCGGTTTTCAAACTTGCCAAAGTTCATCTCCCGCAGGTCCTGCAAAATCGTGAGCTTGGCGTTGGGGAACAGCACTTCCGCTGTTTGCTGGGCGCGCAGCATGGGGGAGCAGAACACAAGCGGAACATCCGGATACTGGAACTTGGCTTTCAGCTCCTCCAGCTGGGCGCGGCCCTCCGCGCACAGGGGCAGGTCTGTGCCGCTGCCGATATAGCGGCCATCCAGGTTGCCCTGGGTCAGGCCGTGGCGGATCAGATGCAGTTTATAATATTTCAAAAACAAAACCTCCTGACGGATATATGTTGCAAAAAAAGATTACAAAATGGTTACAAAATAAGAACGGGTGAAAAAAGACACACAATATTTGTACAGGAAAACACGCAAAATGTCAATATCTAGTTTGTTTGGCCCGCTTTGAAGGAAATACCGAAAAAATTGACAAAAAATTGGCGAATTTGATGTTTACAAATCGTTTTTTGGCAGATATAATTTACACCATGTAGAATGCAGTAGAGCCCGCATTTGTGCCGCAGCCAAAAGCGGCGCACAAAGGCGCGGTTCCTGCCAATAGGATGCCTACCCGGCCCAACACGGCGCAGCGAACCCTTAAGCTACATTCCGGTGTGCTTTGGGGATTTCTGCGCATTTTGGGGTCTTTATCTGCCGCAAGCCCGGCAGGGTGTAAGGCGGCAGGCAGCGGTGCAAACCCGTAAGGCGGAAAACAGAACGGCGGGGGCGTGCCGGCCCCTAAGGTGCTGCAGGAACCGGCGGAATGTCCGGCCCCTGCGCCCTGGCGATGTAGCGCAAACCCTGTGCGGCCTTTGCGCGCTGCGTTCTGGTAAAGTGTGAAGGATGGCAACAAGATGGCAATGGAATTTAACCGCATCATTACCCTGCTGCGCAAAGAGCGGGGCATTACCCAAAAACAGGCGGCGCAGGAGCTTGGCATCAGCCAGGCGCAGCTTTCCCATTATGAGAAAGGCATCCGGGAATGCGGCCTTGAATTTGTGGTGCAGATTGCGGATTACTATAATGTTTCCTGTGACTACCTTTTGGGGCGCAGCGCAGAGCGCAGCGGCCAGACCATCAAGGTGGAAGAACTGCCCGATGCCGGCGGCGCAACCTCCGGCAGCATTTATCGCGGCAGCGTGCTGCCCACCATGTATAAAAAGCTGATTGAAAATTCGCTGGACATTTTGTTTGACCGGTTGGATCAGTGCAAGGATAAGCGGGTGGTTACCTCCGTCAGCAATTATCTGATGCTGGCCGTCTACCGTATGTTCCGCCGCCTGTACCAGGCTGCGCCGGGCAATGTGGCCAGCATGTTCCGCGTAACGCCCGCCCGCTGGGAGCGTGACGCCGACGCCGCAATGTTCTTGCAGGAAGGTGAGCTTTCGGCCACCATGGCAGGGGAGAACGGCGCATGCCCCGACCCCGCTGCCTTTGAGATGAACACCGAGACCCTGGCCAGGGATTATCCGCGCCACGCCACCAGCCTGATGAACCTGATCAAGAACAGCGAGGAAGTCATCCACAAGCACAATGCCTGAACCGGATGCCGCTGCAAAATAACAAAAATTCTGCCTGCCCCAAGGGATTGGGACAGGCAGTGTTTGTATAAGGGTGAACGGTGCGGCAGAGCTTACAGTTTGGCAAGCTCCTTGCGGCAGGCTGCACAGATGCGCTTGCCGCGGAAAAGAATGCTATCCCCGGTTACTTCACCACACAGGTCACAGCAGCCGTCTGCGCGGTACTTGCGCAGCAGGATGGTATTACCATCGGTAAAGATTTCAATGGGAGTATCAGTGGTGATACCAAACGAATCTCGCAGTTCCTTGGGCAGAACAAAACGGCCTAAGCTGTCAACACTGCGGATGATTCCAGTAGATTTCATAGGCTAACCTCTTTCATATGTAGTACATCGCCTGGAAAAAGCAACACCAATGCTTTTTGTATACACAGTATACCTTTAATTTCCACTAATGTCAATATTTGGCAATCGAAAAAATGAAATTTTCCGGCGTTTTTGACAAAAAAAGAAAAATAACGTTTTACCGTGTATAAAAATTGCAATTTATGTACGTTTTGGTCATCTTTTGCTACAACTTTGATACCAGTACAGGATATGATACAGATAACGATGGTGGATTTGGAAAGGCTGGTGTGCAGGATGACAAGATACAAACAGGAAAGCGCAAAATATCGCAAAATAGTTGCGGTGGTCCTGATATTGTTGGCAGTGCTGGCGGCCGTTTGGCTGGCGGAAAGATGGTATACCAGGCATAAAACATCGGCGGCTGCAGCGGGTGTAAACCCCATCGGCCAGCTGCTGACCGGCCAGCCCGACCCGGCGGAGCCTTATACAGGTACCATCAGCCTGGTGGTGGCCGGGTATGACCGTTCGGCGGAGGACGGCGAAGAAGAGATCGGCCTGACGGATATGATCCTGTATCTGCAGTGGGACTGTGACCGGAACAAGCTGGAGGTGCTGCAGGTTCCGCCCAGCCTGTATGTGGGGTGGAGCACCGGCCAGGCGGAAGCAGGCGAGGGGAAAGAAAACGCCGCAAACCCCACCGGCCAGGGCAGCACAACGGGGCGTATCAATGCCGTAGCCAGGGAGACAGGCGGTCTGCAGGGACTTTGCGATGAAATCACCGCCATGACCGGCCTGCCGGTGGATGGCTACCTTGGCATGGACCTGAACGGCCTGGGCGATATTGTGGAGTACATCGGCGGGGTAGAAGTGGATATTCCGCAGGAAATAGAGAACGGCGGTTCCTACCTGCCCAAAGGCAGGTACCTGTTGGACCGCAGCTCGGTGGAGTTCCTGGTGCGGGAACGCCGCAGCTATGCGTATGGTGATATGGATCGCCAGCGCGTGCTGCGCAGCGTGTTTGCCGGATTGCTGCGGTATGCCCAAAGCTGTACCCTGGTGGATGCCGCCAAGCTGGTGCCGGTCATTATGCCCTATATGCAGACCAATTTGGATATGGATACCCTGATGCAACTTGCCGCCAGCGCGGAGAGCCTGCAGGCGGAACAGGTGGTGTTTACCATCCCCAGTGCTTACGCGGTGCAGACGAACAGCGTCGGCGCGATTGTGTGGGACCCGGAGATTATGGCGCCGCTGCTGCGGGTGCGCTTTGGGCTGGACTGTGACCCGCAGGACCTGAACCTGCCCGCCCCCGCGCTGGAAGCCAGCGAAGCGGACGCGGGGGAAAGTTATGCCTATTCTGATTATATCGAAGGCAGCGTGCAGAACCTGAGCGAGCTGGCAGTCGGCGAGGAATGAATCTCCAGAGTCAATAGGAAAAATTTCCGCACAAAAGTTGTAACAAAACGCAGAGCTGCATCGTTTTATTGAGTGAAACCAGGAACGAGAACATTTCCCCTGCATCACAGGCAGGGGCAGATTAAGGCAATACCGCATAATTCTAAGTGCCGATACGGCGAGCGAGGTGCGGCAGATGCTAAGCCAAAAGCGCAGATAATACTGGATGTCTTATCGAGCATTTTGGCAACGCAGATGCCGTGCCGCAGCCGCCGGAGCGATGCTTAAGCCGTAAGGCGGGAATTGTGCGGTGTTGCCTTAAAGATAAGGCAGAACCGCATCCGGCAGGGCAGCACACAAACCGCCAGGCGGATGCGGGGGCGCCATAGAGTTGTAAGGAAGAAAAGATGGCAGTTTACAGAAAAAAGCAGCCTGCCCGCCGTCCGGTGCGGCGCGGCTGGAAGCGGCACGCGCGCACAGGGATGTTCCTCTTCGCGTTTGCGCTGGTGGCCGTTACTGTGGGGGTGATTTTGCCCCACGCGGGGGTGATGAGCGCTGCGGCAGAGGGCAGCACGCTGACAGAGAAGATTTTTACCACCGTGCAGAACAAGAACCTGCCTGTGATTGCAATCGATCCCGGCCACGGCGGCACTGACCCCGGCAGCGAGGGCAGCGGCCTGTGGGAGTACGAGATGACCTGGCAGGTAGCCAACGAGCTGGTAAACCTGCTGGAGCAGGATGGCCGCTATGCCCCGGTGCTGACCATTACCGAGGAAGAAAGCCAGAACAGCGATATGCCGCGCGTGGAACCGGCGGAACGCGCCCAGCGCGCGAATGACGCGGGTGCGGTGCTGCTGTTTTCTATCCATGGCAATTCCGATCCGAGCGGTACGGCCAGCGGCTTTGAATGTTACGCCATTCCGCCGGGGCAGCAATACCATGACGAGAGCGTGGCCCTGGCCCGCCTGACCGCCCAGAAGATCACCCAGACCGGCCAGCCCCTGCGCGGGCAGGACGGTGTGCGGTACATTTATTTTGATACATACGATAACCGCATGGTGTATGAATCCAGCGACGAGACCCCGCGCAATGAACCGACCTTCCGCCTTTTGGCGGACGCCGACTGCCCGGCGGTGCTGGTAGAACAGTGCTTTTTGACCAACCCCCAGGATGCCGCCCGCCTTGCCACCCCCAGCGGCGCTAAACAGGCCGCAAAGGCGTACTATGAGGCAATATGCGAATGGATGGAAGGCAGGTAAAAGGCAGAAAGTAGGAGCTGAAGGTAATTTCTCATTTCTCATTACTAATTAGCAAAAAAGAACCGGTGCAGTTGCACCGGTTCCTTTTTTGCTATAATCAGGCTTCTTCTTCCGCAAAGTTCCCAAGGGCTTTGGCCTGCTCGATGACTTTGGCTTCCAGCATCTGGGGCAGGGTTTCGTAACGGACAAAATCAAAGGTAAACCAGCCGCGGCCCTGGGTCAGCTGACGCAGGAAGGTGGTAAAGTCCTGCATTTCACTCATGGGCACTTCGGCTTCCACAACCTGCTCGCCGTCCTCGTCCGGGTTCATGCCCAGCACGCGGCCGCGGCGCTTGGTTACTTCGCCCATGATATCGCCGGTGTTGTCGGCGGGTACATGGGCTTTCAGGGTGCCGATGGGCTCCAGCAGAACGGGGCCGGCTTCGGGGATGGCGGCCTTGTAGCTCAGCTTGGCGGCCATGATGAACGCCATTTCGCTGGAGTCTACCGGGTGATAGCTGCCGTCCAGCAGGGTGGCTTTCAGGCCAACCATGGGGTACCCGGCCAGAACGCCGTGATGGGCTGCCTGACGCACACCCTTTTCCACAGCGGGGAAGAAGTTCTTCGGCACGCTGCCGCCGAACACGTTTTCGGCAAACTCAACGTCCTCACCCGGAATGGGCTCGAACTGGATCCACACATCGCCAAACTGGCCGTGGCCGCCGGTCTGCTTCTTGTGGCGGCCCTGGGCCTTGCAGCTCTTGCGGATGGATTCGCGGTAGGGTACGCGCGGAACTTCCAGCGTGATCTCAACGCCAAACTTGTTCTTCAGCTTGGCAACGGCAACTTCCAGGTGCTGGGTGCCCAGGCCGCTGATGATCTGCTGCTTGGTTTCGGGGTCAACGGTAAAGGAAATGGCCGGATCTTCTTCGATCAGGCGGGCCAGCGCGCCGGAAACCTTGCCCTCATCGCCCTTTTTGGCAACCCTGACAGCCATGCGGTAGCAGGCAACCGGGTAGCTGGGGGCGGGCAGGGTGACAACACGGGCGGGATCGCATAGGGTATCGCCGGTCTTGGCGGTGGCCAGTTTGGCAACTGCGCCAATATCACCGGCCACAATGGCGGGGGTGTCGGTCTGTTTTTTGCCGCATACGGTCAATGTTTTGCCCAGGCGCTCCGGCTGGCCGGTGCGGGCATTGATGACGTTGCTGGTTGCGCTCAGCTTGCCAGACAGGACCTTGATAAAGCTCAGCTTGCCCACAAACGGGTCGGCAACGGTCTTGAACACATAAGCGCAGGTGGGGGCGGTGTCGTCCACGGTGATTTCAACCGGCTCACTGTCAGCGTTTTCGCCAACAACAGCGGCGGTTGCGGCGCTGGGCAGCAACTCCTTCATGTTGTACAGCAGCATATCCAATGCCTGCAGGTTGACGGCACTGCCGCAGAACACGGGGGTGATCTGGCCGGTGCGCACGCCTGCGGCCATGCCGGTAACGATCTCTTCGGTGGTGAACGGCTCGCCCTCAAAGAACTTTTCCATCAGGGTCTCGTCCGTTTCGGCAATGGCTTCGTACATAGCCTGGATCAGGCCCTCAAAGCGGTGGCCGATATCAGGCAGGTCGATCTGCACCTGTTTGCCGCTTTCGTACTTGAATGCCTTCTGGCTGAACAGGTTGATGTAAGCCACGGTGCCATCGTCCAGGCGGGCAGGCACAACACAGGGGCAGATAGAAGGGCCAAACTTGATTTTCAACTGTTCCAGAATCTTGAAGTAGTCAGAATTTTCAAGGTCAGATTTGGTCACGAACACCATGCGGGCCTTGTTGTTTTTCAGTGCCAGTTTATAGGCTTTTTCTGCGCCGACGGTAACGCCGGAACGGCCAGAAACACAGATCAGGACACTTTCCGCAGCGGTGATGCCCTCGGCAGCGCCGGTTTCAAAATCAAACAGGCCGGGAACATCAATCAGGTTGAACTTGGTGCCGTTACTTTCCACGGGAATCACGCTGGAATTCAGCGATGCTTTGCGGCGTGCTTCTTCGGGGTCAAAATCGCTGGCGGTGGTGCCGTCCTCAACACGGCCCATGCGCTCAGTTGCACCGCTCAAATACAGCAGGGATTCGGTCAAAGTCGTTTTGCCGCAGCCTGCGTGGCCGGCCACAAGAATGTTGCGAATGTCCTTACTGGCGTATTCCATTGTCTTACAAACCTCTTTTCGCGCCGGGATAAGCTCTCCCCACCCGGCATATGTATTTATTGTGATGTGGTATGCTCCACATTTGGCATGTTTTTACTTTACCACACTTTTTGCCTAAAATAAACAGTTTTTTTGAATATTTTTGAAAATATTTGTGAACGAATAATGAGCGAGCAGGCACGGCGCAAAATTGGTGCGTTGGTGCGTGCAATGGCAGGGCGCTGCCGCCGCCGTGATTTTGCCATAGCAGGAATAGAAATCCGTTCCAAGGGGTGCCGCACAATTCCTGCGCTGCTTGGAATGGTGCAGGTTTGCTGTCAGCTTTTCTGCCGTTCCAGCCGCACAATGGCCACGGTGATATCATCCTGGCGCGCCCCACTGCGGCGCACAGCGCTGGCGGCAACGGCTTCGGCGGTCTGCTGCGGGCTTTGGCCCAGCCGGGTGCTCAGGGTCAGCTGGTCACACAGCCAGGCGGAGCCATCGCACAAAGCACCGTCGCTGACCATCATCACGGTGTCGCCCACATCCAGCGTTAAGGCGGTGGAACGGCCCGTTACAGTGGGCAGCACCCCCATGGGCAGGCTGGCACCATCCAGCGTGCGCACAACGCCTGCCCGGCATAAAAAGCTGGGGGCCGCCCCTGCTTTGAACAGTCCGGCCCGCCCGGTGTATAGGTCCAGCGTCAGCAGGTCCAGCGTTGCACCGCTTTCCTGCCCTGCGTTTTTCAGGCCCAGTGCCACGTTGACCAGCCGGGCAGCGCTTTCGGCGGCAAACCCGGCCTGCAGCAGCTGGGCCGTCAGTTTGGCGGCCATCTGGCCGTCCACGGCGGCGGGCTTGCCGGTGCCCATACCGTCACACAGCAGCATCTGGGCGCGGCCTGCACTGTCGCAGAATTGGCGGCAGGCATCCCCGCTCACGGTTTCCGGCGGGGCAGGGCGGCTGGCCAGGCCGAACACGGCGCGGTAGAGCGGGCGTTCGCCAAAATGCAGCATGGTTACGGTGCGGCAGTTGGTTACTTCCGGTGGATCAAAGTCCCGGCGGCAGATGCGGCCCATTTCCTCGGCCAGGGCGCGGCACTCGCCGGGGGTAAAGCTGGTCCGGGGCAGGGTAACGGCGGCGGTAACCCGCCCGGCCAAATCAGTCAGGACGGTACATTCCAGTGGTTCCAGCCCAAGAGAAGCAAACAACTGGGTGGTGCGGGCTTCGCGCCGGGGATCCGGCAGGCCAGCCCGGCCCAGGCGGGCGGCCATTTGGGCTAAAGCTGTGGCCATGGCGCTGTACTGCTCGGTCAGGGCGGTGCGCAGCAATTCGGCGCGGGCGCGGGTCTGGCGGCGGCTGCACCATAGCCGGTAACCGTGGTTGACGGTGGCACACAGGTCCGCCGGGTGGACGCAGGTGGAAAGCTGCCCCGGCAGGTCCTCCAGCTCCACGCGGCCGTTGTGTTCCAGCGCGCCGCGCAGGGCGTACAGCCCATCCATGGCGGTGGAATACCCCTGAACCCAACAGGTATTGCGGCGGGCGCAGTTCTGACACAGGTGCTGGGCGCAGAACTCTACCACATAGTCATAGCTTTCGCCGCGGGGCGGCATCTGGCAGCTGCATACAGCGTTCACTGTTTCGGCAATGTCGGATAAGGTATCTGCCACGCCGGAAAGTTTGCGTGCCGCGCTGGTCAGACTTTGGGCGCCGACCGGTGGGGCAGGCGGCGGAAACACCGCCCGCAGAGCCTGCTCCGGGCAGAGCAGAAAGCCCAGTAGCCCGGCCCCGGCGGCAAGACCGAGGGTGAGTACGCCGGTCAGGTTGGGGGCGGCCAGCGCCCCCAGCGCACACCCGGCAGCAAATACGGCGGCCCCGCTGCGGCGCTCGCCGGGGCAAAAGACCGCTGTCCCCAGCCCGCCCGCAGCCACGGCCAGCGCGGCAAAACAGAGCGTCGGGGCGGCAGCGGTCAGGGCCATGGCAAGCACAAGAGCCAGTACGGCGGTGTGCTCCAGGCTGCCCGCGCAGGCACAGCACAAAATGCAGAACGCTGCCCCCGCCAGCCCCGGTGCAAACCCCGGCAGGGCAGCGCGCTGCAAACAGGCGGCGGCCATGGCGGCCCACAGGCAGGCCCCGCGCGGAGTGCCGATGTGGAGCTTGTGGATGCCCAGCCCCACCAGCACGGCCAGCGCGGCGGAGCACAGCAGGTTGGCCGTATCCGCCGGGCTTGCGCCGCCCACCAGGGTGACAAGCCCCTGTTCCAACAGCAGAACGCCCACCCCGCAGGCCGCGCCGGGCAAAAAGCCGGTCTGGCCCAGCTGGCGGCCCACAATGCGGGCGGTCAGCGCCCCGATGCAGGCCCCCGCCAGCTTCAAGGCGGCATCCAGCGGCTGGAACAATAGCAGCCCGGCCAGGCAGCCCAGCGCGGCGGCGGGGGCATATGTATTGCCGCAGCCCAGCAGCAGGCCAAGGCCAAAGGGCGCGGCCCCGCCGTAAACCTGCCCGGCACTGAGAAGCAGCCCGGTACCGCAGGCGGCAAACTGCCATAACACGGCGCGGTTCAGCCCGTGCAAAAGCGGGGCGCGGGGCAAGGCGGGCGGTGCCGTTTTGGCGTTGGCGGTGCGCACAGCCTGCCGGATGCGCGGCGCGGTGGATGATGTGGCTGGTGTGTTTTGCATGGTGATCCCTCCCTCAACCATGCTGTGTGCATGGTGTTATTATTGTATCGGAGAGCACCCGCACTTTTTGCCGCTGTGCGCAGAAGCCCCAAAACGCCCGGTAAAGGCGGAAAAACAAGCGGACTTCGACGGCAAAAAAGCATTGCGGACAAGCCCCTGCGCAAAGCAACAGCCCCACCCGTAAAATGCGGGTGGGGCTGTTGGAAATGAGTGCTTTGAATTGCCGGAATGATTATTCGGCGGCCTTTTTGGCGTCGGCTTTCTTCTGGAACTTTTCGTTCTGGATGATAAAGCGCTCGTGGGTGGCGCGGCCAACTTCGCCGGCGTCGTCATACATCACGGCGCTGAAGGTCAGCTTGCGGCCGTCCACGGCGGTCAGTTCACTTTCGCAGCGCACCATCATGCCAACGGGTGTGGGGGCGTTGTGGGCCAGTTCCAGCTTGGTGCCAACGGTGCCGCAGCCGGGGTCCAGCTCCGGGGCAACGCTCTGCCAGCAGGCTTTTTCAACCAATGCGGCAAGGGCGGGGGTGGCGAACACATTCAGCTCACCGCTGCCCATGGCGGCAGCGGTATTGGCGGCGGTTACGGCAACGCTGGCGCTGCCTTTGATTCCGGGATTCAGCATAGTACAATACTCCTTTTATCAGCAACAATTTTGCGGTGGGGAATATGCCTTTTATTATACACGCTTTGCTGCCGTTTGAACAGCATATCTGTTTGACGCGGCAAAAAAACAGGGGTATAATATCTTTTAATACAAAAGAAGTAAACGCAGCCCGTCAATGCGCTGCGCTGCCCGGCTTTGTGTTTTGATCGAGGAGAATAGAATGGAAGCAGCCAATAAGATCGCCATTATTACCGATACCTGCTGCGATCTGCCGCAGGAATATCTGAAAGAATACCCCATTTTCTGTGTGCCGCTGGTGGTGACAAGCGGGACCGAGAGCTACCGCGATAACATTGATATTACGGTAGAAACGATCTATGCCCGCCAGAAAAACGAGAATTTCAAAACCAGCCTGCCCCGCTCGCAGGATATTGAGGATGTGTACAGCGCGATCGCCCGCCAGGGCTATACCCATGTGATCGTGCTGATGATCGCAGAGTGCCTTTCCAGCGCCAACAACCTGATGCGTCTTGCCGCCGAGGAACACCCGGAGCTGACCGTGAAAGTGTTCGACAGCAAAAGCGCCAGCATCGGTCTGGGTGCACTGGCGGTTCAGGTGGCGCGCTATGCGGTGCGCGGTGTGGCGTTTGACCCGCTGTGCGAACTGACCAAGCGGCTGATCGATGACACGGTGGTGTATTTTTCGCTGGATACGCTGGAGTACCTGCAGCGCGGCGGCCGCATTGGCCGCGCCACAGCGCTGGCGGGGGGACTTTTGCAGATCAAACCGATTTTGACCTTTGACCGCAAGGACGGCATGATCTCCACCGCCGCCAAGGTGCGCGGCCGCCGCGGTGTGCAGCAGCGGCTGATTGAGCTGGCAACGGAGCTGGCAGCCAAACATCCCGGCGAGGAGTATAACCTGGTCGTGTGCGATGGCAATGTGCCGGAAGAGGGCGCAGCGCTGGAAGCAGCTCTGACCCGCGCGCTGCCCAACGCCCACCGTGTGCTGCACGGCAAAATTGACGCCACCCTGGCCGTACACCTGGGGCCGAACCTGCTTGGCGTTGGGGTGCAGTTCCTGAACAGCAAGCTGCCGGCGTAACGTGGCCAGCAAAACAATTTAAAAAATAAAAACTGCCTGTACCGGGCGAGCGGATGCTCAATAGTACAGGCGGTTTTCGTTTTTATAGCGGGAAGATAATAAAAAAATAAGTAAGGTAGGGAAAGGAACCCGGACGCAGGCTGTGAGATAAAGTGCCCGGAACACCGAGTGCTGCGGCCAGCCCCAACTTTGTCGGGCCCCACTACGCATCATTCCGGGGCCTTATCCCACAGCCTGCTGGCGAGTGGCGGGGATAGGAGGATGGGAAGGAGACGAAATATATACAGGGCAATACCGCATAATTCTAAGTGCCGATACGGCGAGCGAGGTGCGGCAGAT
>ERZ1034691.704-NODE-704-length-24399-cov-16.345260_pt1 | contig 24399 bp, 19 predicted proteins | sample MGYA00520638_ERZ1034691 | MGnify/ENA primary metagenome ERZ1034691 (study PRJEB33766, sample SAMN09781763) | gut metagenome | biome: gut microbiome | host: Homo sapiens | place: Madagascar | study: EMG produced TPA metagenomics assembly of the PRJNA485056 data...
TCTAGCGTGACAGGCTAGCGTTCTAACCAACTGAACTACCGGGCCATGCTCCAACTTATTGCGCCGTTTCGGCGGCTGCAACGTTAGTTATTATAGCAGGCAGATGACAAAAAGTCAATAGGTTTTTCAACTTTTTTCAAAATTTTCCCACAGGCAGCTTTTACACCTGCCTGCGCCGCTTTTTGCCCCGCAATTGCAAAACCGCCGGTTCTGTGGTATAATTTTGTTTATTGAAAAAATCTTGGCTCGGTACCCTGCCACGCGCCCCACAGCCCCTTGGCATGGCGGCTGAGCATAATCGCCGCCGCCAGCGCCGTCCCCACGCCCGCCTCGGTGCCGTACTGCATACCGGCAAGGGGTACCGCCAGCAGCGGGATCAGCACAGCCCCCACCGGCAGATACCCCCACAATAGCACTGCCGCGCCGCCCGCAAGGCAGCACAGTAGACCTGTGACGGGCAGATAGAGGATCAGCCATGTGCAGGTGACCGCAACGCCCTTGCCGCCGTGAAAGCCGTGCCACACCGACCAGTTGTGTCCCAGGATTGCCCCCAGCCCCGCGTACAGCACGGCGGTGCGCCCCAGTTCCGGCGCGGCATACCGCACACAGAACCAGACCGCCAGCACAGTTTTGGCAACATCCCCTGCCAGCACGGCAAAGCCCGCCGCCCTGCCCAGCTGCGCCGTGATGTTCGCCATACCGGGGTTGCCTGTACCCAGCGCCCGTGCGCTTTTGCCGGTAAGGCTGCGTGCAACCGCCTCTGCCGTCAGAAACCCGCCCAACAGATATCCTGCCAAAAGGCAGATGCCCCTGAGATACCCACCGTATACCTGCATGGTATTCCCCCTTTGCGGATATTTTTGCCCGGTTTTTGCGGGCGCAATCACAATAAAGGAGCTTTGTTATGGAACTTTCAGAGCTGCAGAACGAATGTCTTACCTGCCGCCGCTGCCCCTTGTGCGAGACCCGCACCCATGTGGTGTTCGGGCAGGGCGTACCCAACGCCGAAGTGCTGTTTGTCGGCGAAGGTCCCGGCGCCAGCGAGGACGAGCAGGGCTTGCCCTTTGTGGGGCGCAGCGGTCAGCTGCTGGACCATTATCTGGAGGCGGTCGATTTAAGCCGCGACAAAAACGTGTTCATTGCCAACATCGTCAAATGCCGCCCGCCCCAGAACCGCGACCCCCTGCCGGAGGAAACACAGGCGTGTCTGCCGTGGCTGCGCAGGCAGTTCCAGCTTTTACAGCCCAAAATCGTTGTCTGCCTGGGGCGCGTGGCAGCCCAGCAGCTGATCGATCCCGGCTACTCGGTGACGCATGACCACGGCAAATTTGTGGAAAAAGGCGGCACACTGTTTATGGCAACCTACCACCCCGCCGCCCTGCTGCGCTACCCTGCCAACAAGCCCGCCGTTTTCGGCGATTTTGTAGCCCTGCGCGCAAAGATCCGCGAGCGCTGCACCCATACCTATTAAAAAAGGAGATGACCGCCGATGCCGGAAACGCTCGCCCTGACACTGCCCATCCGGCAGCTGGCGGAATTTTTGCTGCGCACCGGCAGCATCGACAGCCGGTTTTCGGGCTTTGACCGCGCGCTGGAGGGCGCCCGCCTGCACCGCAAGCTGCAAAAGGCGGCGGTCAAAAGCCACCCCGATTACAAAGCCGAGGTCACGATGCGGGCGCAGTATACGGTAAGCGGCATCGACTACACGCTGGAGGGACGCGCCGACGGCATTTTTACCGACACCGACGGCACCGCCGCCATCCACGAGATCAAGACCACCACCCAGCCGCCCGAGCTGATCACCGGCGAGCAGTTCCCCGAGCATTGGGCGCAGGCGCAGATTTACGCCGCCATCTATGCGCAGCAAAACGATTTGCCGCGTATGCGCGTTCAGCTGACCTACTATCAGGTGGACGAAGAGCTGGAATTTGATTTTGCCCACGAGTATTCGGCGGCGGCTTTACAGGATATCGTCACCGACCTGCTGACCCGCTATGCGCCGTGGGCAAAGCGGGCAGCGCTCTGGCGGGCAGAGAGCCGCGCCAGCCTGCAGACGCTGCATTTTCCTTTTTCCGATTACCGCCCCGGGCAGCGTGCCATGATGAACGCCGTGTACACCACCTGCCAACAGGGCGGGCAGCTTTTGTGCCAGGCCCCGACCGGCATCGGCAAAACGATGAGCGTTTTGTACCCCGCGCTGAAGGCCGTGGGCGATGGCGGACCGGTTTTTTACCTGACAGCCCGCGGCACCACCCGCTTGGCGGCAGAAAATGCGCTGCGCATTCTGCGACGGGCGAACCCCGAACTGCGGCTGCGCAGCATCACCCTGACCGCCAAGGACAAAATCTGTATGCTGCCCCGCCGGGACTGCACGCCCGAAGCCTGCCCCTACGCAAACGGCTACTATGACCGCGTCAAGGATGCTCTATGGGACACCTTGGACACCCCGGAGCTGACCGCCGACGCGCTGCACGCCGCCGCCGAAAAGCACCGCGTCTGCCCCTTTGAGCTGGGTCTGGACCTGAGCCTTTGGAGCGATGTTGTGATCGGGGATTACAACTACCTGTTTGACCCCGTTGTGCGGCTGGAGCGGTTTTTTGAGCTGCGCGGCGACTACCTGTTTTTGCTGGACGAGGCGCACAATCTGCCCGGACGCGCCCGCGATATGCACAGTGCGGCACTATGCAAAAGCGCGTTTATGCAGGCAAAAAAGAGCCTTGGCAAGGGCAAAAGCAGCCTGAAAAACGCGCTGAACCGGGTAAATGCGCAGTTTATCGAATGGCGGCACGCCTGCGAGGAAGCGGGCAGCCACCGCACGGTGTTCAGCAAGGAGCTGCCCGACGCCTTTGTGCGCGCCCTGACCAAGCTGTGCGACCCGCTGGAGATCTGGCTGGACGAACACCGCGACCCCGGCGAAACGCACGATGCGATGCTGCAGCTGTATTTTGATGTGCGCGGTTTTTTGCGCTGTGCCGACACCTTTGACGACCACTTTGTGTTTCAGACCTCTGCCCACGGCAGTGAGGTGCGCGCCGTTCTTTTGTGCTTAGACCCCAGCGCCTTTCTTGCGCAGGATTTTGCCAAGGGGCGTGCGGCGGTGCTGTTCAGTGCCACACTCTCCCCCGCCGGATACTATAAGGATCTTTGCGGCATCCCCGACGCCAAGGCGGTGGCGCTGCGCAGCCCCTTTCCGCGGGAAAATCTGGGGCTGTGGTGCGCCAGCCACATCAGCACCCGCTACAAGGACCGCGACGGCTGCATAACGCAGATCGCCGAGCTGCTGGCAGAACTGGTAAGCGCCAAGCCCGGCAACTATCTGGCGTTTTTCCCCAGCTACAGCTATATGCAAAAGGTCGCCGACGCCTTTGCGCAGCTTTGCCCCGCCATTGACACGCTGTGCCAGACCTCCGGTATGGAGGAAGCGCAGCGCGCCGAATTTCTGGCAAAATTTGCCCCGCATCCCGGCGGCACCCTGCTGGGCTTCGCCGTGATGGGCGGCGTGTTTGGTGAGGGCGTGGATCTTACCGGCGACCGGCTGATCGGCGTGGCGGTCATTGGTCCGGGGCTGCCGCAGGTGGGTCCGCGCCAAGAGCAGCTGCGGGAATATTTTGACACAACGCGCGGTGCGGGCTTTGACTATGCGTATCGGTTCCCCGGTATGAACAAGGTCCTGCAGGCCGCCGGGCGGGTCATACGCACCCCCGACGACAAGGGCGTGGTGCTTTTGATCGACGACCGCTTTGCCGCGCCCGACACCCGCCGCCTGATGCCCCCGCACTGGCAGGATTTGGGGCTGATCAACAGCCGTGAGGCGCTGCAAAAAGCGCTGCACACCTTTTGGGGCAAATAGACAGAACCACCCTCCCGGTTGGGAGGGTGGTTTTTGGGTAATACCGCATAATTCTAAGTGCCGATACGGCGAGCGAGGTGCGGCAGCTGCTAAGCCAAAAGCGCAGATAATACTGGATGTCTTATCGAGCATTTTGGCAACGCAGATGCCGTGCCGCAGCCGCCGGAGCGGTGCTTGAGCCGTAAGGCGGGAATTGTGCGGTATTGCCCTTTGTTTAGGCTTCGGTTTTTTGCATACGCAGCAGGCTGTAGGGCTGCAGCGGGGTTTCGCTGGGGATGGTGTACTGCATCATCGGGTGGGGCGTGGCGTCCACACGCTGCCCGTCGGCGTTTTCGATCCACGCGGGGTTCAGCGTGACCACGCTGCCGTCGGGCTGCAAAGCCTCCAGCGTATCTCCCACCGAGAATTTGCCGCGCTGGGTGCAGTGGGCAACGCCGTCCTGCCAGGATTCTACCGTGCCGATGAAATCCCAACTGCGCACATAGGTGTGGCTGGGGGTCTGCAGCGCCTGCTCCTTGCCGAAGTAGAACCCCGGCGAGTAGTGGCGGTGGCTGGTGCGGTTCAGCTCCTCAATGACCGAATCGGGCAGCGTGAAGTCGTCCTGCCACGGGGCTTTCAGGTAGGTGTCCAGCGCGCGGCGGTAGGCGCTGGTGACCGACGCCACATAGTAAAACGTCTTGGCGCGCCCCTCGATTTTCAGCGAGTCGATGCCCGCCTTGCAGATCAGGTCAAGAAACGGCGCGGTACACAGGTCGTTGGCGTTCAGGATATAGCTGCCGTTCTCGCTTTCGCCGATCTCCATATACTGACCCGGGCGATGCTCCTCGACAAGATTGTACTTCCAGCGGCAGGGCTGGGCGCACTCGCCGCGGTTGCCGCTGCGCCCGGTCATATAGCTGGAAAGCAGGCACCGCCCGGACACGCTCATACACATAGCGCCGTGGACAAAGGCTTCGAGGTCCAGCTCCTTGGGGCAGTTGTCGCGGATGAGGGCGATCTCGGTCAGGGGCAGCTCTCTTGCCAGCACCACGCGCTTGGCACCCAGCTCATACGCCACGGTCGCCGCCTCGTAGTTGGTGATGCCCGCTTGGGTGGAAACATGGCGTTCCACCTGCGGGGCGTACTTTTTGGCAAGGCGCAGAACACCCAAGTCGGCAATGATAAAGGCATCCACGCCCGCCTCGGCGGCAGCCTCGATATACTCGGGCAGCTTTTGAAGTTCGCCGTTGGTGGGCAGGGTGTTCAGCGTCAGGTAGACCTTTTTGCCGCGGGCATGGGCAAAAATACAGCCCTCGCGCAGCTCGTCCACCGTCAGGTTGACGGGCGCGGCACGCATACCGAACTCCGGCAGGGCGCAGTAGACGGCATCCGCACCGTACAGCACCGCGTATTTTAAGGTTTCCAAGCTGCCCGCAGGGGCCAGCAGCTCAGGCTGTTGCAGCATAGTGTTCCTCCTGTGTGGATCAGCGCCAGCCTGCCTTGACGCAGTTGGCTTCGTGTTCGGCATCGGTGCGGGCGTAGAAGAACTGACCCGGATAATCGCCGCTGGGGTTGCCCGTGACAAAGAAATAGTATCCCTCGTCAATAAACTGCTGGTCGGGGTTCAGCGCGGCGTTCAGGCAGTCAAAGCCGGGGTTGGAAAGCGGACCCGCCGGCAGGCCGCTGACGCGGTAGGTGTCGTATTTGTTCAGCACATCCTCGGGGATGGCACCGGCAGCGGGCCAGCCGTAATACTCCGCCGTGGGCGAGTTCCAGAGGTAGTTGTTCTCGGTGTCGTACATAAAATGGCTGCTGGCGTTGGACTCCAACCGGTGGCTGCTCCACTGCGGGTCCGTGCTTTCCATACGGTTGTGGAAGCAGGCGCTGACCTTGGCGTCCTCGGCGGCAATGCCGGCTTCCTCTTGGATAAAGCTGGCAAGGATGACGACATCGTCCAGCGTGACGCCCTTGTCGGCAAGCTCGGTTGCCAGCTGTGAGGTTTTGTCGGCAAACTCTGCGTACAGGGTGTCAACATAATAGTAGACGTCCTCGTCCGCAAAGACGTTGTAGGTGTCGGGGTAGAGGTAGCCCTCACACTTCATCAGGCGTCCGTTGTCGGGGATGTTGTTCCAGAAATCATACTGGCTGAAATCCGAGCCATCGGTGCCGTTGGCGCAGTTTAAGAAGGTATCCACATCGGGCACAAGACCTGCGTTGACAAAAATTTTGGCAACACCCACGGCGGTCGTGCCTTCGGGGATGGTGATATCCACCGTCTTGCGGCGCTGCACCTCCGACAGGGTGGTGATGATGTCGTTGTAGCTCATACCGGAGCGCAGGGTGAATTTGCCGTACTGCAAAGCCCCCGCATTGCCGCTGTATCTGGCATACAGCTTAAACAGCCAGTCATACTCGATGATGCCGTCCTCTTTCAAGGTGGCGGACACATCGGTCAGCGATGCGCCCTTCTGGATGGAAACGGTTTGCTCCTTGCCCAGATTGCCGCTGCCGTCCACCTCGCCATAGAACCGGTAGACCTTATAACCACCAAATGCGACCAGCGCCAGCATAAGCAAAACGATCAGACAGCCGAAGGGGAAACGGCGGCGGGGGCGTTCTTCCTCCTCGTTCTCCTCATCGTCCGGTTCGGGGTCATCATAGGTTTCCTGCCGGGTGGGGGCAGCCTTGGGTGCGCGGCGCACCGGCGTGGGCTGCTGGGGCAGCGGGTTGGGCTGCTCGGCACCGGAATTTCGATTGATTTTCATAAGCAGTTGCTCCTTTATTTTCAACGATAGGCTGGGACGCTTACAGCAGCACCCGAAAATACATATCCGTCACGGGGAAAGGCTTGGCGCAAAAGGCGATCATACCATAGGCACAGCGCCGCCCCGCGCCGGTGTACAGGGTCTGGTTTTCCGAGAGCAGAATGCGGGCTTTTTCCGCCCCGGTTTTTTCGCGCACTGCCTGCAAAAGCACGTCGGCGCAGTAGTCATTGTCCGCCTGCAGCTCAATGCACTGCACGACGCCGTCCTGCAGATAGTATAACCCATATCCCCGGTTTGAGGACACCACCGTAAGCCCGCGGCGGTAAAGCTGGGTCATAACCTCGGTCATAGCCGGCTCCGGCAGGCTGACGCAGCCGGGCTGGTACAGGCTGCGGCGCTGCAGCAGCTTGTGTACGGTCAGGCTGTCAAACACCGCCTGCGCCACCACGTTGCGGGGGATCGCTTTTTGCAGCACCCGCAGCGGCAAAAGCCCCTGAAAGCCCAAGGGCTGCAATTGCGCCGCCTGCTTGGCATCGCCCGGGTTGATAACGGCAAATTCTATGCCGGATGCCGCATACGCACGCAGACATCCTGCCAGCAGCTTGGGCAAAATGGCGCTGCCGTCCAGCCCTTTTTGGGCGGCAAAGCCGCAGAACCAAAGCCCCTTGTGCTGGTAATACTGAACCGGCACCGCCGCCAGCATAACCGCCGGGGCATCGTCCTTTTGCAGCACCAGAATATTTTCGATGCCCGCCACCGATTGCAGCCAGGCGGCTGCCTCCTGCGGGGTGGTGCCGGTAGTTTGGCAGCGCAGCGCCGCCAACGCGGGAATATCCTGCACGGTTGCCTTGCGCAGCATAAAACTCGCCTCCCCTTATCTGTTTATTTTACAGCAGCGGTCGGATTTGCGCAAGTACCTCGGCGTTGATGTCCTGCACGGTGCGCATGGTTTTTGCGCCGTTTTCGATGGTGGTGCATTCGATGCGCTGCCAGCCCAGCGTGCGGGCGCAATACTCGGCCGCGGCGCGGCTGCGTGCCATATACTCGCGGTCTTTTTCCTGAATATCCTTCCGGCTCTCATCGCCGTGGTAGCGCTCGGTCATCAATTTCTGGGAAATCTCGGGGTCCACCGCCAGATAGACCACGCAGTCGGGCGCGGGGATGCCGATTTTTTTGTACTCAAAATCAAACAGCCAGTTCAGAAAGCCGTCCCAGTGCATCGGCGGCAGCTTGGAACATTGATGCACCGCATTGGAGGTGGTGTACCGGTCGGACAGGACCAGCCCACCTTCCCGGTAGAAGCTGCCCCAATCGGTCTTATAGCTGGCATAGCGGTCCACCGCGTAAAAGCTGGACGCCGCATAGGCATTGACGTCGTCGGGGCGCTGCCCGAACTCGCCGCCCAGATACATCTTGACCAGCGAGCTGGACGGGCTTTGGTAGTTGGGAAAGGTGATCTGGCGCAGTTCCCGCCCCTCGGCCTTGAGCGCTTCGGCGGTCAGCTTCGTCTGGGTCCCCTTGCCGGAGCCATCCAGCCCTTCAAAAATAATCAGCTTACCCATTTTTCAGTGCCTCACTTTTCAGCTGCTCATATTTTTGGCGTACCTCTGCCTGCTTGCCGCAGCACATATGCGCCTCGGGGCAGGGTCCGGTCAGGCAGCGCGGACCCGCATAGGCAAAAACGTGCGGTGCCAGCGGCAGAACCAGACGCAGCATTTCGTCCGCCACGGCGCGAATCTCCCACTGGGCGCGGTTGCAGCAGCGCAGGTTAAAGAAATTCTGCAAGCTGCGGCAGTTCATCGTCATAACCATCTTGGTTTCACAGGCGTTGGGCAGCACAAAGCGGGCATCCTCATTGGCTTGCTTGCTCGCCTTGGCGCGGGCGGCTTTTTCGGGCAGACCCTGCGCCATAAGGCGGGCGGTGTGGGCATCCTCCAGCGTGTGGACCAGCTCCAGATATTTTTGGGCGTCGTCGTTCATAGAACGGATGAACTGCGCCTTTGCCTCGGGGATGCACTCGATCTCCGGCGGGATCACATAGCGGAAATCCTCCAGCCGGACATAGCGCTGGCTCTGCACGCTGAAGCTGGCGATGCGGTGGCGGGTCACCTGCGCCAAAAAGGTGCGGGACACCCCCTCAATGCCAAAGGTAAAGCTGGCGTGTTCGATGGGGCTGGCGTGTCCCAAATCGCTGAGCTTTTGCAAAAAAGCGGTGGTTTTTTCGGGCGTCAGACCGTCAAGCAGCGTTTCGATGTGCGCATCGGAATAGCACAGCTTGGCGGCGGCGGCAATGGTTTTTTCCGGGTCATTGGTATGGGCGATCAGTTGAACCAGCATAGCGTTCTCCCCTTCTTATTCTTCGTTGAGTTTGGTCAGCGGTGCGTAGTTAGCCATGGTACGCTTGACGCCTACCCGGTCAAATTGAATTTCGACGATGCAGTCCCCGGCGATGGGGGTTGCTTTGATGACGGTACCCTTGCCGAAAACGCGATGCTCGACCACATCGCCCGGCTTATAGCCGGCGCTCTTGGGCTTGGGCGCGGTGTCCGCCTTTTGCAGCCCCGCCAAGGTGGAGGTGCCTGCCCCGGCGGGCATCACCCTGCGGGAGCTGCCGTAGCCCGCGCCGAACCCGGCAGGCTGCACACCATGCCTTCCGCCGGAAGAATGCGGACTTTCGTGTCCGCCGCTGGCAAAGCCGGAGCCGTAACCGGCACCAAAGCCGCCGGGGCGGGCGTTGTACTCGCTGTTCAGATAGCCGCGCCCCGCGCCCGAATAGCCGCTGCGCCCGCCGGGTACCGTGGCGCCGTAACCCGACCCAAAGCCGCTGCTGTAGGCAAGCTCGGGGCTTTGCGTTTCGTCCAGCAGCGCAGGGTCAATTTCCGACAAAAAGCAGGACGGCGGGTTGCGCTTGGTCTGCCCGAAGATCATCCGGCTGCGGGAGGAGGAAAGATACAGCGCTTTTTTGGCGCGGGTGATCGCCACATAGCAAAGGCGGCGTTCTTCCTCCATATCGGCTTCGTTGTAGCGCGCCAAATCCCCGGGAAATACCCCGTCCTCCATACCCACCACAAAGACATACGGAAATTCCAGCCCCTTGGCGGAGTGGATGGTCATCATCGTGACGCTGTCGGCATCGGTATCGTAGCTGTCCAGGTCGGAAATCAGCGCAACCTCCTCCAAAAAACCGGAGAGGGTCGCTTCCTCGCCGTTCTGGTCGGCGTAAGTCTTGATGCTGCTGACAAGCTGCCCCAGGTTTTCCAGACGGGTCTGCCCTTCCTCGTTCTGGGCCTTGAGCATCGCCTCGTACCCGGTACGGCGGATGACCTCGCCCGCAAACTCATCCAGCGGCAGCGTGACCGAAAGGTCGCACAGCTCGCGGTACATTTCGTAAAAGCGCTCCAGCGCGGCGCTGGCGCGCTGCAAAGCGGGGTAATTGCGCGAATCTGCGATGATTTTCAGCATCGGTACTCCCTCGGCGGCTGCCAGCTCTGCCAGCTTGTCCAAGGTGGTGCCGCCGATTTTCCGGGCAGGCTCGTTGATGATGCGGCGCAGGCGCACATCGTCGCGGGGGTTGGCGATCAGCGCCAGATAGGAGTTGATGTCCTTGACCTCCTTGCGGTCAAAGAAGCGCTGCCCGCCCACGATACGGTACGGGATGCCCGCGCGGGCAAAGTAGGTTTCAATGGGGTTGGACTGCGCGTTCATACGGTACAAAACGGCGTGGTCGCGCAGATGCGCCCCCTCGCGCAGATGCTCGCCGATGATGTCGGCGATATGGCTGGCTTCGTCCTGCTCGTTGGAGGAAGTATAGTGGTGGACCTTTTCGCCATCGCCGTTCTGCGTCCAAAGGGTCTTGCCCTTGCGCCCGTTGTTGTTTTTGATGACGCTGTTGGCAGCGTCCAGTATGTTGGAGGTGGAGCGGTAGTTCTGTTCCAGACGAATGGTCTTGGCACCGGCGAACACCTGCTCAAAGTTCAGGATATTTTCAATCGTGGCACCGCGGAATTTGTAGATGGACTGGTCGTCATCGCCCACCACGCAGACGTTATTGGTGCCGCCCGCCAGCAGGCGCACCAGATGGAACTGCGCAACGCTGGTATCCTGATATTCGTCCACGACGACATAGCGGAATTTCTGCTGGTAGTATTCCCGCGCCTCGGCGTCCTGCTGCAAAAGCCGCACGGTGTAAAAGATCAGATCGTCAAAGTCCATTGCCCCGGCAGCCTTCAGGCGTCCCGCGTAGGCCGTGTAAATTTTGGAAACCAGCGCCGCCTTGGTGTTGGCGGGCTGCTCCTTGGCGATATCCTCCGCCGAGAGCAGCTTATCCTTAAAGGAGCTGATCTGCGCGGCGGCGGACTTGACCGGCAGGAATTTATCGTCGATCATCAGATCCTTATAAATCAGCTTCATCACGCGCTGCTGGTCGTCGCTGTCATAGATGGTAAAGCTCTTGGGGAAGCCGATGCGTTCGGCATCGCGGCGCAGCATCCGCACGCACGCCGAGTGGAAGGTCGAGGCAAACACATCACCGCCCACGGTGTCCCCCAGCATGGCGCGCAGACGCTCCTTTAATTCCCCTGCCGCCTTGTTGGTGAAGGTGATGGCCATCACATTCCACGGGCGCGCGGGGCGCACGGCAAGGTAGGCGGTTTCGCGCGGCAGGTCGCGCCCGGTCTGCACCGCCGTGCGCAGGGCTTCCAGATCCTCCTGCGTGACGGGGCGCGGCAGCTCGCTGCTGCCGTGGGCGCTGCCGAAGCGGATGATATTGGCAATGCGGTTGACCAGCACGGTGGTCTTGCCGGAGCCTGCACCCGCTAAAATCAGCAAGGGTCCTTCGGTGGAAAAGACCGCCTTCTGCTGCATGGGGTTCAGCTTGGAAAAGCGTGCTTCGATATATTGATCGCGCAGGGCGCGGTATTCTTGGTTCAAATCGGACATAAGGGTTCCTTTCGGTTATTCGGCGGTAAAGGTTTCGCGGAGGTTTTGCCGGCGATGCGACCATGCGCGGGGGGTGGCATCGCGGAAGCCCGCGCTCAGGTGTTTGCCCTCACTCAGGCTGATGGCCGTACCCCGCGCCACACAGTTGAGCGGATCGGGCGCAATGGTGACGTTGATGTGCAGGGTCTGCGCCAGATACCCTGCCAAGCCCCGCAGCAGCGAGCCGCCGCCCGTCAGCAGCACGCCGCCGTCGGCAATGTCTGCCTGCAATTCGGGCGGGGTGGCTTCCAGCACGCCGCGGGCTGCCACTGCAATGCGGGAGGCAAGCTCCTGCACCGGCTCGTACAGGTCGCGTGTGTAGATGACCTTGCGGGCGGGGAGGTTCGTTTCCCACGAGTGTCCGCGCACCTCCATAACGCCCTCAAACTCGCTTTTGGCGCAGCAGGCGACCTGCTTTTTCAGCGCCTCGGCAGTCAGGGGACCTATGGCGATCTGGTATTTTTCCTGCACATACTGGGCAATGGCGCGGTCAAAGGCGTTGCCCGCCACCGGCACGCTGGCGGCGCGTACCCGCCCGCCCATGCTGATGACGGCAATGTCGGTGGAGCCGCCGCCGATATCAATGACCATACAGCCGCGCGGTTCGCGGATGGGCAACCCGGCGCCCAGCGCCGCCGCCACCGGCTCATCCACCAAAAAGACCTGCTTGGCACCTGCCGTGTACACCGCTTCGACGACGGCGTCCGCCTCGATGCCCGTGATGGCTGCCGGCACGCAGACCGCCACGCGCGGCTTGAACAGCCGGGAGCGGCAGACCTCGTTGACAAAGCGCAAGATCAGCTCGTTGGTCATACGGTGGTCGTGGATGACGCCGTCCTGCAAGGGGCGCACCAGATCAATGCTGGCGGGTGCGCGCCCCACCATACGCAGGGCTTCGTCCCCCACGGCAATGACCGAATTTGTGCGGGTGTCCACCGCGCCGATGGTCGGCTGGCAGAACACAACGCCCTGCTGTTCGGTAGCTATAATGACCGAGGTCGTGCCAAGGTCAATACCGATATCCTGTTGCTTCATGGTTTTTTCTCCGTAGATAACCTTTGTTTGTTTTTGGGTAATTCCTCGTCGGCGGCAACGGCGGCCGCGTGTACCTCAAACGCGCCGCCCTGCAAAAGCGCCAGCGCACACGCCGATACGGTGGAGCCGGTCGTGATAATATCATCCACCAGCAGCACCCGCCTGTCGGCAATGTCCGCGCCGGGGCGGCAGGCGTAGACGCCGCGCACATTTAAAATGCGCTCGGCGCGGGTCAGCTCCTTTTGCGGGCGCAGGGGGCGGGTGGTCTGCAGGGCATCTATGACCGGAATTTGCAAAATTTCGCCCAGCCGTTTTGCCAAAAGCGCCGGCAAGGACGGCTCCCCCGTCGCCTCGCGCGGGGGCACCGGCACAAGGCAGCCGTACAGCGCCATACCCGGCACACCGGTGTACTGCGGGCGCTGCCCCGGCTTTTGCGCGGGGTCGGCACCCCAGATGCGCACCGCCATACGGTCCGCCAGTTCTCTGGCAAAATGCCACTGCCCGCCGCGCTTGCAGCGCAAAATAGCCGTGCGCACCTCGTCCGCATAGTAGTAGGCTGCCATCTTGTCGTTCAGGGCATAGAAGTCGTGGTCGCCGTCCGGCAGGCGCGGCGGCTGATGCGAAAGGCGTTCCTCCTGCGCAATGCACGTCGGACACACGGCGGCGTCCTTGGCGCGGTGCCCCAACAGTGCGCCGCAAAACGGGCATACGCGCGGGTACAAAAGGCTGGCTGCGCGTTGGCAAAGCCCCGCGGCGTCCCGCCGGGTCATACTTGCTGCACCCGTGAGGATGCCGCCTGCTGCAACAGATACCGCAGCCCGCTGTAGCGCATATTCTGCCGCACGTTCTGCACCATCGTCTGCTCGGTGCGTGCGGTGCCGGTCAGCACGCACAGCTTGCGCGCGCGGGTCACGCCGGTATACAAAAGGTTGCGGTAGCAAAGCCTTGCGGGTACGTCCGCCACCGGCAGTATGACCGCCGGGAACTCCGAGCCTTGGCTTTTGTGTACCGTCACGGCGTAGGCAGGTTCTAACTCGTTAAGCTGGTCGGCACCGTAGACGTATTTGCGGTCATCCATCATTACGGTGACACTCTGCGTTTCGGCGTCCACGGCGGTGATGATGCCTAAATCGCCGTTGTAGGCGCCGACGCCCGCCTCCGCCCCGGCGCGCTCAAAGGTGATGTCGTAGTCGTTTTTGATCTGCATGACCTTGTCGCCCAGGCGCAGGATCTTGCCGGTTTTTTCGCTGCCGATCTGCGGCTTGCCGAACGCCGGGGGGTTGAGGATTTCCTGCAGGCGGCGGTTCAGCTCCACGCTGCCTGTGGGACCGACCTTGGTCGGACACAGCACCTGAATATCCTTGACCGCATCAAAGCCGTATGCCTTGGGCAACCGCGTGCTGACAAGGTCACAGACCAGCTTCTGGCAGGCAAGCCCCGCCGATTCTATCATAAAAAAGTCGTCCTGTGCGCTGCCCTTTTGGGGCATCTGCCCCTCGACGATGCGGTGGGCGTTCTGCACGATCAGGCTTTTTTGCGCCTGACGGAAAATTTCGGTCAGTCTTACGGTGGGTACGACCCCGGCGCGCAGAATTTCGCCCAGCACATTGCCCGCGCCCACGCTGGGCAGCTGGTCGGCGTCCCCCACCATAATGATGCGGCAGTGGTAGCGCGCCGCGGCAAGCAGCGCCTGAAACAGCTTGGCGTCCACCATACTCATCTCATCCAGAATGATGACGTCGTATTTCAGCAGGTTTTTTTCGTTGTGGATAAACCGCACATTGCCGGTCGTGTAATCGACCTCCAGCAGGCGGTGGATGGTGGACGCCGTATGCCCGGTCAGCTCGCTCAGCCGCTTGGCGGCGCGACCCGTGGGCGCACACAGCGCCACCCGGTCTGCCTGTGCCTCATACAGGCTTAAAATGGCATTGACCGTCGTGGTCTTGCCGGTACCGGGACCGCCGGTCAGCACCATCACCCGGCTGGAAAGCGCCAGCCGGATCGCTTCCCGCTGCAAGGGCGCATAGGCAAAGCCCTGCACGATCTCCATCGCGCGGATGTCACTGTCCAGCGTCTTGGGCGCCTCGGTGGGAAAGGTCGAAAGCTCGCCCAGCCGCGTGGCAATGTCCGCTTCGGCAGAAAGTAAATCCGGCAGGTAAATATACGATGTTCCGTCAAATTGCTGCTCGCGCAGCTCCTCGGTGGTCAGCAGTTCGCCCAAGGCGCGGTCAATTTCTTCCGGCGCAACGCGCAGAAACTGCGCGGTGCTTTGCAGCAGCTTTTCGCGCGGCAGGCAGGTGTGACCGTTGCCCGCATTGTGGCGCAATGCGTACAGCAGCCCCGCCGAAATGCGCAGGCTGCTGCCCTGCTCAAATTGCAGGGCGGCGGCAATGCCGTCCACTTGGGAAAATTTCAGTTGCAGCGGCTCGCCACACAAAAGGTAGGGGTTCTGGGTCAGCGCCTCGACGGTGCGCGGACCGAAGGCGCGGTAGGCGGTCACGGCATTTTGCGCCGACAAGCCGTAGCGGGCAAACCACGCCACGACCTCGCGCACGCCGTACATACGGCGGAATTCCTGCGAGATGGCTTCCGCCTTTTTTTCGGTGATGCCGCGCAGCTCACACAGGCGCTGGGGCGTTTCGGCAATGACGGTCAGCGTTTCCTCACCGAATTTTTCAACGATTTTTTTCGCGGTGGAGGGTCCGATGTACGGCAGCACCCCGCTGGAAAGATAGCTCAGTAGCGCCTGCGTGTCCTGCGGCAGGCTGGCTTCGCAGGTTTCTGCCTTGAACTGTTCGCCGTAGCTGGGATGGTTGACCAGATGCCCGTAGACCGTCACGCTCATACCGTTGTCGATGCTGCCGACATTGCCCGCCACAACGACATCGGTGCCGCCGGCGTCCACCTCAAACACGGCGTAGCCGGTTTCGGCATTTTCGTAGATGACGCGCTCCACCACGCCCTCCAGCTTTTGCAGCTCTGCCGGTTGATTTTCCACAGGTGTCCCCTCCTTTCTTCAAAAATGGTGCGGATTTTGACACACTTACACAGTATTAGTTGTATTATACCCCAAATTGCAGGTTTTGGCAAGGTCGGCGGCATACAAAAAGGACGCCGCCCTGTACGGTACAGCGTCCTTTTTAGGATTTTTTTTATTCTGCCACGGCAGCCTTGAGGGCATCGGCGCGGTCGGTGTTCTCCCACTTGACGCCCAGATCCTCACGACCCATATGACCGTAAGCCGCCAGCTGGCGGTAGATGGGCTTGCGCAGGTCCAGATCGCGGATGATGGCGGCGGGGGTCAAGTCAAAGACCTTCTCGACAGCCTTCTCAATTTTTTCGTCCGCCACGGTGCCGGTGCCGAAGGTGTCCACCATAATGGAAACCGGCTGCGCCACGCCGATGGCGTAAGCCAGCTCTACCTCGCACTTGGTGGCAAGCCCGGCAGCCACGACGTTCTTGGCGACCCAGCGGGCAGCGTAAGCGGCAGAGCGATCCACCTTGCTGGGATCCTTGCCGCTGAAAGCACCGCCGCCGTGGCGGGCATAGCCGCCGTAGGTATCGACGATGATCTTGCGCCCGGTCAAGCCGGAGTCACCCTGCGGACCGCCCACGACAAAGCGGCCGGTGGGGTTGATGAAATACTTGGTGTTTTCGTCCAGCAGCTCGGCGGGGATCACCTGTTGAATGACCTCGCGCAGGATGTCGGCGTGCAGCTGCTCCTGCGTGACATCGGGGCTGTGCTGGCTGGAAATGACCACGGTATCCACGCGCACGGGCTTGCCGTCCTGATATTCCACGGTGACCTGGCTCTTGCCGTCCGGGCGCAGGTAGTTCAGGGTGCCGTTCTTGCGCACCTCGGTCAGACGCTTTGCCAGCTTGTGGGCCAGGCTGATGGGCAGGGGCATCAGCTCGGGGGTTTCGTTGCAGGCGTAGCCGAACATCATACCCTGGTCGCCGGCACCTGCCACGTCATCGTTGGTGCCCAGCGCAATGTCGGGGCTTTGCCCGTCAATGTTGGTAATGATGCCGCAGGTGTCGCAGTCAAAGCCGTACTTGGCACGGTCATAGCCGATGGAGCGCACGACCTCGCGGGCGATGGCGGGGATATCGACATAGCAGCTGGTGGTGATCTCGCCCATAATGTGGACAAGACCGGTGGAGCAGGTGGTTTCGCAGGCGACACGCGCGCCGGGGTCTTGCTCGAGGATGGCGTCGAGAATGGCATCGGAAATCTGGTCGCAGATTTTGTCGGGATGTCCTTCGGTGACGGACTCGGACGTGAACAGGAACTTGGACATAGTTGGTTGCCTCCCTAAAATAAAAATATGGTGGTCTTGGGCAGAAAGGCAACTGTCAGGAAGAAAAAAACGCGCAGCCAAAAGACTGCGCGCGTTACGCTTATCTTTCGGTTCCCCGCAGGACTTGGCACCTTGCTGTACAGCAGGTTGTCGGGCTTCATCGGGCCTGTTCCCTCAGCCACTCTTGATAAGTTGCTATTCTGTTGTGACGTGTGTTATTGTAGCAGGTCTTGGGCAAAAAGTCAACGATGCTGTGTCGGACATATCCCTGTTTTTGCCCAAAAGTCGCACAAATGCGGCGCGGCGTACCAAAATCAGCGGCGTCCGTGCAGCAGCGGAGAGAGCGGTTTGTAAATCAAAAAGCACAAAGCAGCGTCCAAAGCGCCCTTAAAGAAGGTGAACGGCAGGTTGAACACCAGCAGGCAGCTCAACAGCCCGTCCACGCCGGGGTTGATGGCCTGGTACATCCCGATGATCGCCTCCAGCGGCAGGTGGTAGAACGTCACATACGCCGGATACACGATAAAATAGTTGTACGGCACCGACACCAGCGCCATAACCAGCGCGCCCGCCGCAGCGCCGAGGATAGCACCCTTGCGGCTTTTGTTGAACTTGTAGACCAGACCCGCCGTGCCTACAAACACAGCGCCCATCACAAAGTTGAACAGCTCGCCCACCGCAGCGGTGGAGGTGCTGGGCAGCTTGATGAGGTTCTTGATCAGGCAGACGACAATGCCGGACACCGGACCGTAGGCAAAGCTGGCCAGCAGGGCGGGCAGCTCGGACACGTCCAGCTTGATGAACGCCGGCATAATGGGAATGGGAAATTCCAGATACATCAAAAGGGCTGCCACAGCGCCCAGCATGGCGGTGCCGGTCAGGACACGGGTACGGTTGGTGGATTTTTGCATAAATATGCCTCCAAATAAAAAGTATTGAAAGCCGGTTTGTGATTTCATACTTCGGCAGGCCGTTTCCGACAGGTCCGTGCCAAACAAAAAACGCCCTGCCAAAAACGATGGCAGGGCGCAACAAAAAGCACAGAAAAACAGCTTTCCGTTTCTTTCATCCGGACTATACCGTCGGCCCCGGATTTGCACCGGGTCAGCAGCCGCAAAGCGACCGGTCGCGGGCTTACGGCATACGCCGCTTACCGCCGGTGGGGAATTTCACCCCGCCCTGAAACAGACTTTCTGGTAAAGATTATACCACAGAATTTACAAATTGCAAGCAAAATGGTATAATCTTGCCAAATGGAGGATTTTTTATGCTGATCGAATCTGTTGACCTTTCGCTGGCGGCGCTGCTGCCCGCGCTGATTCTGGGGGCATCCGCCTACCTGTTGCCCGTACTCTACCGCCGCTTTGCCAAGAGCCTGCTTCAAAAATTGCACACTCTTATGCCGGAGGTTCTGCAAATTCTCGCCGAGGCGTATCGGGAACCCACCACCCTTTTGCTGCGCACCTTTTTAGGGTACGCCGCGCTGCACGCCCTGCCCGTTCAGTTTGCCGAAAAATTTCCCGTGTACAGCGTGCTGGCGCTGTTTTTCAGGCTGTGCGTGATTTTCTTTATCGGGTACGGCGCGTGGCAGGCAGCGCCGATGTGCCGCCTGCTGCTGCGCAGCGCCGAAAATCACCTTGACCTTGCCACCAACAAGACGATGGGGCGCTTTTTTGAAAATATTTACAAGGTGCTGGTCGTCGTGTTTGCAGGCATTGCGGCGCTGGATCAACTGGGCGTTCCCGTTACCGGGCTTTTGACCGGTGCCGGGGTGGCAGGTCTTGCCATTTCGCTGGCGGCGCAGTCCACCCTGTCCAGCCTGATAGCCGGCATCACGCTGGTGCTGGAGCATCCCTTCGGCATCGGGGATTATATCATTTTAAGCAGCGTTGAGGGTACAGTCGAGGATATTTCCTTCCGCTCTACCCGCATCCGCAATGCGGACAATGTCGTTATCACGATAGAAAACTCCAAGGTCTGCGCCGAGTATATCCAAAATGCCAACCAGCGCACCAGCCGCCTGTGGCAGTTCACCCTGGGGCTGACCTACGACACGACAGAGGAAAAGATCCAGCGCGTAACACAGGATTTAACGCAGCTTTTGCAGAGCCAGCCCACCGTGCAGCCCAACGGCGTGACCGTGACGCTGGACAAGTTCAACGATTACAGCCTGGATATTTTGGTGCGCGTCTACCTGACCACGCTGCCCTACGCCGATTATCTGAAGGAGCGCCACCGCCTGAACCTGCTGATTATGCAGACCGTGAAAAACGCCGGGTGCGAATTTGCCTTCCCGACCACCACCGTGGAGATGGCAAAGGATAAGTGACGGTTTTCGGCGGGTTGCCTGCCCTGCAAATTGCGGTATGTGCTCCCATGCGCTTGGGCGCGGTTAGATCATTATAAGTTGAACGGCACATATGTTGAAACTTTGATAGAATTGGAAGAATTATCTCCGGAATCTTATCTCGTACGTACTGAAGATGGATTTTGGGTATCTGATGCTATACAAGGCACTCTCTGCCACATAAAACGCTCAAATTCTCCCTCTGAGGTATCTTGATGAAAACGAATTGTTTTTTTTATTACATTTGGCTTTCAACCGTGCAATTTTGTCATGAATTCAAAATCAATGTGATTTTGATTGTTTCTATGGCATTAGGGTTACTGTTCCCTATTTTATGTCTTGGCAACATTAATGTGTTCGTACAAAACATCGAGACTATGCGTATTCAAGGGGGAGCAGATACAACCGTGCTTACTTTGTATGGCGAAGATGTCGCATTTCAAGACGTTCAAAGAGCTGTACAAAACGTAGGAATAAAGCCGGTGAATTTTGCCCTCATTGCATATTGCAATAGTACCGTGGACTGGAACGGTGAACGTCACAGTGAGGTCGTCTATTATGCAACTGAAAATATCACTGACTTTGAAATGTTTGTACCTGTATCAGGAAAATCCGAATTTTCTAAAAATCAAAATACATGCATTATAGAAAAAACGGATTTGGAGCAATATGGTAAGTTATCTATAGGCGATACTGTCACGGTTGACGGTCGGGCATACAAACTGGCGGGTGTTTATTCTTCTGTGCGCAATAACGGCAAAATTTTCCTTCCGCCTACGGTGCAGACCAGCAAAGACACTTTACAGTACAGCCGAATCTATTTGCGCAATACGCAGCAAAGCGATTTAGAGCGTTTGTGCAAGACGCTTGAAACAATAGGGTTTACGGTTCGCAGCGTTCGCAATGGTGAGCAGGACTTCCAAAAGCTCCTCAGTCAATGCATCCAGCAGTCAGTTCTCATATTCGGCGCCGGGGCTGTCAGCCTGCTGTTTGCAGGTCTTAACATTGGGCTCGTGCTCACAGGGAAAACCCTGCACAACAAGCGGCTCATTGGCATCCACATGGCGCTGGGCTCTTCTTACGGCACGGAACTTTTCTCCGCATTGGTAGAAAACCTGTTGTGTTTCGCTGCTGCGTTTATCCTTGATTTGGCGCTTGTGCAACTTTTGCGGCCAACGGCTCCCCAAGCCTTTGCTCTTGCCCTTACTGCTGGCGTATACATCGGAGCGTTTGTCTTCGGAGCAGGGATGGTATGGCTCGTCACATGGGCCATCATGCGAAATTTGAAAAGAAGAAAGCTTGTAGAATTGATGGAGAGGGTGTCATGATGTTGTATCCGCTCTACCGTGCGGCGCAAAAGCTGTGGCTGAACCGTAAAACCTATCTTTTTCTGCTCATGGAGTTTGTGCTTGGCACGACAGTTGTGCTTTGTGGATATTTGTCCGGCAGAGCCGCCACACACCGTTTGGAAGCCTATGAAATGCAGAGCAGAAAAAACAGTATATCCATTCAGTATTATGGCGGCGATGGTCTCAATGCTGCCGTAACGCCTGAAGATTATACCCAGTTATGCGAAATATATGGCTCGGAGTATAGCTTTTCATATCTGCTGCTTGAACGATCGCTCTATACATTTGAACTCCAAGAGGATAAGGTACAAGATGTCATATTTTCTTCTATGGATGAGAACACTTTTGAATTCTTCTTTGGCGTAAAGCCAGAACCGGATACGGTTTATTTCGGTGCACAAATAGAAAAGGACTTGCCCAACAGATTGTTCTTTTGGCGTGATTGGTTTTTGCTTGATGAACAAGGCGCAACGATAAACGGACAGCTACTGCACACAGCAGCCTTACCTGACAATTCTGATCTTTTGCTATTGAGCGCTATGGAAAGTGAAAATGTGGATACCTCACAGCTTATCGTTTTGCCGTTTTCTCAGCTAAATATGTTGACTGCAAATGCTGACGCCCCTATCGCTTATTTGAGCGTGTTTTTACAAGGCGAACAAGGTATTGACGATGTACAGAGAATTGCTGATTGGCTACAGAGCCGTCATCCATCCTACCGTTATACGGTGTCTGACCAACGCGCTGAACTCAAAAAATCCATCCGCGATTTAACGCAACGGATGGAACTGTTTGTGTGGGTGGCAAAATTTTCGCTTGTCATTACAATGGTGGGTATCATCGGGGTTTTACTTATCTATGTAGAACAGCGCAGACGAGAATTCGTTATTGCGTTGACTTTGGGGGCAACACACGGTACGCTTATTTTTGAACTGTTTTGCGAAGTGTTGCTTTTTTCACTTTTGGGAGGCGTAATAAGTTTGCTGTTAACAATATTTATTGCACCGCAACTTTCCACTGTGACATTCACAGTGTGTTTTTCCTGGACATGCGCGATACTTGCAATAGGCATGGCATTGGGAATCACGCTTATATGTTGTGTATGTACGATCCTCGGCACGCGTAGTCGCTACCCAACGAAGATTTTATAGCGCCAAAAGGAGTAAAAATGAAACCGATTCTAAAGCTGCAAGATGCAAGTAAAATTTATCGGCAGGGCGGTGTGGAAACTGTAGGGATCGAGGCGGTAAACCTTGAAATCTATCCTCACGACTTTGTTGCTATTACAGGCCGTTCAGGCTGCGGTAAATCGACTCTGCTAAACATTTTAGGCTGTATGGATGAACTGACAAGCGGCAGTTATTTCTTTGACGGCGAGGACATTACAAGACTGAAAAGTAGAGCCGGCGCGGCATTCCGTAACGAGAAAATTGGTTATGTATTTCAAGCATTCAACTTGGTTAATGAAATTAGTGCGCTTGAAAATGTCTGTATGCCGCTTGGTTATGCAGGTGTGTCCAAACGTGAACGAGATGCTGTGGCACATGAACTGCTCGCACGTGTTGGCATGGCCGAAAAAGCCAACAAACGACCCGTAAATCTTTCTGGCGGCGAACAGCAGCGCGTTGCCATTGCAAGGGCGCTGGCTCGTTCGCCGCGTGTGTTACTGGCCGATGAACCTACGGGTAACTTAGACAAAGCTAACAGCCTCGCCATTATGGAACTGTTTTCCAGTTTCAATCGCAGCGGAATGACGATTGTTATGGTAACGCACTCTCCAGATGTGGCCGCGTATGCAAGTAGGCAAATACATATCTGCGATGGAAAAATCATTGAATCTTTTGGGGGAGGGACATATTGATTTGTTCATCTTCTGAAACCGGACTTGGTGTGGAAACTAACCGAAGAATGGAAATCCTACCGCGCCGATGAACCCTCTGCATTTTACCTGAAGGTCACAAAACTCGGCGGCGTTTTATTTGCCCTGTGCGGAGTTTGTGGGATTCTGCTGCCGTTGATTTTGGAGTAACGCCTCCCCTTTTCAAGTTCCCTTGCCTGCAAACAGCAAAGCCCGGCGCTTTCGCGCCGGGCTTTTGTTTGTTACAGCGTAATTTTGTGGTAAACCTTTTTACCCTTTTTGATGACAACGCCTTCGGTCAATTTCTCGGTAGTCAGAACCGCCTTGGGGTCGGTGATTTTCTCGCCGTCCACCAGCACGCCGCCCTGCTGCACCAGCTGGCGGGCTTCACGGTTGGAGCTGCACAGCCCGGCAGCTACCATCGCTGCCAGCAGACCCACGGCGCCGTCCTTGACCAAGGCGGCGTCCAGTTGGGTGCTGGGCATATGCTCGTGGTCGGCGGCACCGCTGAACAGCGTGCGGGCGGTATTCTGCGCCTTTTCCGCCTCCTGCTCGCCGTGAACCATCTTGGTCAGCTCGTAGGCAAGAATTTCCTTGGCTTTGTTCAGCTGCTCGCCCTGCCAAGTGTCCATCTCATCGATCTGCTCCAACGGCAGGAAGGTCAGCATACGGATGCACTTCAGCACGTCGGCGTCACCGACGTTGCGCCAGTACTGGTAGAACTCAAAGGGGCTGGTCTTGTTGGGGTCAAGCCAGACGGCGTTGCCGGCGGTCTTGCCCATCTTCTTGCCCTGAGAGTCGGTCAGCAGCGTGATGGTCATAGCGTAAGCGTCCTTGCCCAGCTTGCGGCGAATCAGTTCGGTGCCGCCCAGCATATTGCTCCACTGGTCGTCGCCGCCGAACTCCATATTGCAGCCGTAATTCTGGAACAGGTGGTAGAAGTCGTAGCTCTGCATGATCATGTAGTTGAATTCCAGGAAGGACAGACCCTTCTCCATACGCTGCTTGTAGCACTCGGCGCGCAGCATATTGTTGACGCTGAAGCAGGCGCCCACCTCGCGCAGCAGGTCAACGTAGTTCAGGTTCAGCAGCCAATCGGCGTTGTTCAGCATCATCGCCTTGCCCTCGCCGAACTCGATAAAGCGCTCCATCTGGCGCTTAAAGCACTCGGCGTTGTGGTCGATGTCCTCTTTGGTCAGCATCTTGCGCATATCGGTACGCCCGGAGGGGTCGCCGATCATCGTGGTGCCGCCGCCCAGCAGGGCGATGGGGCGGTTGCCCGCCTGCTGCAGACGCTTCATCAGGGTCAGCGCCATAAAATGACCGGCGGTCAGGCTGTCGGCGGTGCAGTCAAAGCCGATGTAAAAGGTAGCCTTGCCGTTGTTGATCATTTCCTTGATCTCTTCCTCGTCCGTGACCTGGGCAATCAGACCGCGGGCTTTCAGTTCGTCATAGATCGTCATAATAGACCTCCCGTTTTGTTGCGGCAAGGGCAAAAATAAAAGCCCCTGCCAAATGTGAAATTTGGCAGAGGGCGAAATTTCGCGGTACCACCTCTGTTTGCCCGCCCCTCACGGCGGCGGGCCTTCGCGGGTGCGGCAGCCAAAGGATACGCTGCGACACCCAAACGCTGTAACGTGCGCACACGGCACAGCCTACTGACCTAAACGGCGTTCAGCCTGCTGCTCCGGGCTGTATTCCCCGCTGCCCGCGCCGACCCCTTGCACCAACCGGGGCTTCTCTGAAGCGCTTATGCCGCGGGTACTGATTCCCATCCAAGCATTTGACACGATTAGTTATACCATAAATTTTGCGTTCCGTCAAGGGGGCTTGTATCACCAAAAAACGCCGCCCCTACCACAGGGCGGCGTTTCGGATTCAGTTACGGCAATACCGCATAATTCTAAGTGCCGATACGGCGAGCGAGGTGCGGCAGCT
>ERZ1034691.709-NODE-709-length-24313-cov-20.039162_pt1 | contig 24313 bp, 19 predicted proteins | sample MGYA00520638_ERZ1034691 | MGnify/ENA primary metagenome ERZ1034691 (study PRJEB33766, sample SAMN09781763) | gut metagenome | biome: gut microbiome | host: Homo sapiens | place: Madagascar | study: EMG produced TPA metagenomics assembly of the PRJNA485056 data...
AGACTCCGCATGGGATGGAAGGAAGCGGACTACCCGTATCTGGTTCATTACTATACAGAACCGGAAAGGGGCAGAAAGCTCATAGAACAGGCGGATGTGGTACTGTTTGGCGGTACCGATGATGAAAGCTTCATTCAGGACAGACTACATCAGGGGAAACCGGTGATCCGTTACAGCGAACGACTGTATAAGGAAGCTCAGTGGAAAGCCATATCCCCCAGAGGTCTGGTACAAAAATACAAAGATCACACATGTTATCGAAACAAAGAAGTCTATCTATTGTGCGCCGGAGCCTATGTGCCGTCGGATTTCCATATCGTACGGGCATATCCGGAGAAAATGCTGAAATGGGGATATTTTCCTGAGAAAAAGGTCTATGATGTGGACCAGCTGATGGCGGAGAAGGAGCCTGCCACGATCCTGTGGGCAGCCAGGATGATCGACTGGAAGCACCCGGAACTGCCGCTTCGTATGGCGAAGAGCCTGAAGGAGCAGGGAATCCCGTTCCACCTGGAGATGATCGGCGGAGGAGAACTGGAGCCGGAGGTACGTAGATTGCGTGCAGAATACGGACTGGAAGCAGAAGTAGATCTCCCGGGATTTAAGGAGCCTGCCGAAGTGCGGAAAGCTATGGAGCGGGCAGAAATCTATCTGGTCACCAGCGACCGCAAGGAAGGCTGGGGAGCTGTCGTCAATGAAGCCATGAACAGCGGCTGTGCGGTGGTGGCGGATGCCATGATCGGGGCGGTGCCTTACCTCATCCATCCGGAGGAGAACGGCTATGCCTACGAGACCGGGAGAGAGGATCAGCTGCTTGCAAGTGTCAGAAGCCTCCTGCGGGACCGCGAGTTGTGCCATCGCATCGGTAGAAATGCCTATGCCACGATAGTGGAAGAATGGAATGCAGAGGTTGCAGCGAAGCGCCTTACAGAATTCTGTGTCGGAAAAGGCTTCCTGAAAGCAACCGATACGACATTAGAAGGTGCGGTTTCGGATGAGACAGCCGCATATGAACTGCCTGCCTCCGGACCCTGTTCGGTGGCACCGGTGATTTCAGAACGGAAAATGTACCGGGAGATGCTGCAGGGGAAGATCTGATCCATCCGATGCAGCAAGAACTTCTGTGCTTTCTTCACCGTATAAAGCATGTCAAATATTATTATGAATGATAGATATTCTAGGTACATTGACAGACATTCTACGTACATTAAGTACATATGGACAGGATATGCCCGATCGAAATGAATGCATAAAGGAAGATATATGGAAACAGCAACAATAAGTATTATCGTACCTGTATACAATATTATAGAATACCTGCCCCGTTGCGTGGAAAGCCTGCGGAAGCAGACGTATGACAAGATCGAGATCCTATTGGTGGACGACGGATCCACGGACGGCACCGCTGAACTATGCGACAAGCTGGCGGCGGAGGATGCCAGGATCCGGGTCTTCCATAAACAGAACGGCGGATCCTCATCTGCCAGGAACCTGGGAATCAGGGAAGCAACGGGTGAATACCTCGGCTTCGTAGACAGCGATGACTATGTGGAGCCGGATATGTATGAGAGACTGCTCCGCGCCATAGAGACGACACATCTGCCCATTGCCCAGACCGGCAGGGATGAGATCGACCCGGAAGGGAAGAAACTTCCGAATATCTGCGAACCGGTAACGGAGAGACAGGAGATTCCGGCGAAGGAGTTCCTGCGGGAGCTGTTAATGCACAGAGGAGACTGCTCCTTCTGTACCAAATTAGTACGCAGAGAGCTGTTTGAAGAAGAGGGATTCCCCGTGGGAGTATTAAATGAAGACTTTCATCTGCTGGTGAAGCTACTGACCCGGCGTAGCGGATCCGGTGCGCCGATCCCGGGCATTGTCTGCATTCCCGGGCAGTCCTACCATGTGTTTTACCGTCCGGACAGCAATACCAGAAAACAGACCGGTTTTTCCAGAGTCTACGCAGACAATGTGGACAATGCGGATATGGTGCAGAAGCTGGTGGCGGATACCTGGACGGAGGATGAGGAACTTGCAAAGATTGCATTCCGTTTCGGCATCTTCCAGAGACTGGATTACCTGCTGCATATTCCCACAGAACAGATGACAAAGGATAACGCATTTTACCGGAATGTGGTAAAATACATGCGGAAAACCTGGCGCAGAGCCATGAAAAATCCTTATCTTACTAAGAAAAACAAGTTTTATCATACTATATTTACCATAGCACCCAGGGGAATCCGGGTGCTGCATAAGAAAGTGAAGCATATAGAGTAAATGAAGAGAAAGTTGGCGATTCTGGGAGCGATACTCCTGGCGGCATTCATATTTACCTACGAGGGCAATACCTATCAGGCACACGCACTGGATGAAGAGGATCTTGCGTGGATCGCGGAAGCGGGACAGGCACTTAGACAGATCGTGGAAGACAGAGAGGTCATGGCGTTAGTCTACCTGTGTGACGAATACAAGCTCCACAGCGATGCGTCGGAAGACAGTGCGGCAGTAGTGACAGTACCCAGCGGACAGATGGTAGAGATCCTGGATGTGACGGTGGACGAAGACGGACAGGTCTGGGAAAAAGTGTCCACGGACATGAGCGGTACCGATTACATAGGATATGTCCGCAGAGATTACCTGGCGTGCTCCGATGAACGATTCCTGGAATGGGAAGAATGCTACGGGATGAATCCCGGCGGCGCAGCTATGCTTGCCGCAGACGGACAGGGGAATTATGCGGATATCGAACAGTTCCCGGCAGGGTATCAGCCGGCATTAACCGCACTTAAGAAAAAATACCCCAACTGGATATTCGTCAGATACAATACACAGTTAGACTGGAATACCGCAGTGACGAATGAAATGCAGGGCGGTAGGAGTCTGGTCAGTGCAAGCTCCCCAAACTGGGCGAAGGGTGATTATTACGGCGCCGGATGGTACTACGCGACCAGAGAAGTGCTGGAAGACTATATGGATCCCCGGAATGCTCTGCGGGAAGGCGCGATTTTCCAGTTCGAGCAGTTAACTTACAATGAGACTTACCATACGGAGGCAGCACTGAAAAGTTTTCTGGATAATACTTTCATGAACAGCAAGGCGAATGCCCCCGGAACAAATATGACTTTTGAGTACATCTTCTATATGATCGGAAAAGAGGATTGCAGAAAAGTCAGTCCTTTCCATCTGGCTGCAAGAGTCCTGCAGGAGCAGGGAAAAGGAACTTCGGCGATCATATCCGGAACTGTAGCTGGATACGAAGGCTACTATAATTATTTTAACGTGGGAGCCACTGGAAAAACGACAAATGAGATTATTCAGAATGGCCTGAAGTATGCAAAAGACCATAACTGGAAAGGGGCATATTTCTCCATTTTAGGAGGATCGGATCTGCTTGCAAACAAATATATTAATAAGGGACAGGATACGCTGTACTTACAAAAGTTTAATGTGAATAAGAATAGTGCCTACGGATTATATCAGCACCAGTATATGCAGAATATCTCCGCACCGACTTCCGAGGCAGCTAATGTATTCAAATTGTATGGCTCGGCAAATGCACTGGGTAATTCCTTCGTATTCCGAATTCCGGTCTATGAAAATATGCCGGGAGAGCCGGATCCGACCCCGGTGCCGACAGCAACGCCAAAACCGACAGCAACTCCGAAGCCAACTCCAACCCCGAAACCAACGCCAACACCTGTACCTACGCCGACCCCGGAACCGACTACCTGGATTTCACTGGAGATTCCGGAAGGATACGAAGATACGATCGTATACATAGACGGCATAGAATACGAGGTACAGGCTGAAAATGGAGTAGTATCATTGGAACTGCCGGATAATACGGCAGGAAGCGCAACTGTTATGCGCTATAATGAAAAGGGAGTTCCCGTCGGAATGTATGTGTGGACCTTGGAATACCGAGGCTATTACTATAAAGTAACAGCACAGCCGGAACTTACGGATCTGTTAACCTATCATGGATTTTCTATTCGAATTAACGATAAACCCGGAATTCGGGTTAAGACCGGAATCAGCGCAGAGGCAAGAAAAAAACTGTTACAGAGAGAAGGCGTGGACGGTTATCGTCTGAAAGAATGCGGCACACTCATAATGACGGACAATGATCAGAAGACCTATCCCATGCTGGTAGGTGGTCAGAAGGTACTGCAGGGTGTGGCTTATGGAATCGATGAGTCCGGAATATTTAGGAATAATATCTACGAGACGGCGGATAACAGATATCGTTATACTTCTGTATTGGTGGGAATGTCTGCCAGTGAGTACAAAGTAGATTATGCATTTCGAAGCTATGTGATATTGACGAAAGACGGACGAAATATTACAATCTATGGACCGACCGTTGCCAAGAATATCTATTCCCTGGCGGAGCAACTGTTACAAATGAAAGCGTATAAAGTAGGAACGGATGCAGATCTGTATCTACGTAATCTGATCCAAGATGCGGATAAATAATAGAGGGAGGAACCGTGACTGCACAACCCCAAATGGAACAGAATGAGGATATTATACAGATAGATTATGTAAAAAGGTAAAAGGCAAAGAATGAAAAGATTAAATACTCTCTTAAAATCAAGAAAGATGGAAATATTCCTGGTAGCAGTAATCCTGCTCACCGCAATCTTCGTCCGGGCATACCATTTCGGTGCACCGCCCATCGGCGTGCACCAGGACGAAGCTATGGCGGCGGTGGATGCCAAGGCGCTGGCGGAATACGGAACAGACCGTTACGGTATGCGGTATCCGGTGCATTTTACAGCGTGGAAGAATAGCCAGATGAGCGTTTTTTTATCTTACTGTATGGTCCCGTTTATTAAAATACTGGGATTTTCCACAGTTACGATACGACTGCCCCTCCTGATCACCAGCTGTCTGGGGCTCCTGGCGCTGTATCTGTTCACGAGACAACTGGCAGGCAAATGGACAGCTATGATCGCGCTGCTCTTCGGAATGATCTGCCCCTGGCACTACATGCAGAGCCGCTGGTCCATCGATTGTAACATGTTCCCCCATATGTTCCTGTTTGCCGTCTGCTTTTTACTGGCAGGACTGCACAGAATAGAGGGAAAAAAGTGGAACAGAGTCTTCTTGTATGTGTCCATGGTGTTTTTCGGATTGTGTTGTTATTGCTATGCAGTATCGGACTATTCCGTACCTGTTTTCCTGCTGGCAGTGGCAATCTACCTGCTTAAGAAAAAACAGATCAACTGGAAAGAACTCCTGGGCTGCATTGCAGTCTATGCGGTGATCGTGCTGCCGGAGTACCTGTCCATGCTGATCACGGTGCTGGGAAAAGAGACCATCGAGACACCGCTATTTACGATTCCCTCTTTTCAGGACAGCGTGCGCGGAGAAGATGTATTGCTTGCCAACTTTTCCTGGTATCAGCTGAAGGAAAATCTGGTATGCATGATAGAGACTATATTTTTCGGAAGAGATCAGGCAGTGCCCAGTGCGGTAGCCAAATTCGGACCGGTGTATTATGTGACGGATATTTTCTTTCTGATCGGTCTGATCACAGTAATCTGGAACCGGAAAAAGAAGAAACTGCCGGAGAAATACAAGACCCCTGTGTTTATCCTGTTTGCATGGATGGGACTTACAGTGATCATCGGTGCCATTACCAGATATCCGGTGCTGCACCGCATCAATATTGCATTTTACCCGGTGATCATCCTGGCAGCTGTGGGCATGGCGGCATGCATTCAAAAGTGGAAGATCACGGCAATCCCCATAGCTGTGTTATATGGTGTGCTGGGAGTGACGTTTGCTACCACCTATTTTGGAGAATGGGCGGATTTAAGCCGGATCTACTATTATGAACCTTATTTGAATGCTTTGGATTACGCACATACGATAGAATGTGACGAGTATTACATAGATCCGGATCCCCTGGAACAGGGCGAGTATATGGTGGGACAGATCCTTACCATGTATAGTCACCAGATCGATGCCCGGTATTTCCAGGGCGTCAGCAACGTGCAGGACGGCAGAGAACAGCTGCCCTATGCGGAAAAATATCATTTTGAATACGTGACAGAGGATACCATCCGGGAAAATCAGGGGAAAGATGTAGTGTACGTGGTGAACTATGAACTGATCGACCTGTTTGATGAAGAAGAATACGATATTACTTCGTTCTATAATAACTATTACGTTGTGGAGCCCTATACCAAAGAAAAGGTGGAATAATCAAAGTGAAACAGACCAAACTGACAGAGAAAAAGAAACTTATGCTGATCAGCGCTGCATGTGTAATTGCACTGGCTGTGATCCTATGGCCGCTACTTGCAATCTCGAAATACAACTACGCTTCGGCAGATGACTGGTCCTACGGAGTGCATACTTATCAGGTAATCCGCAACAATGAAGGAGTGGCAGCTTTTATCAGAGCTGTAGTAGATACGGTTCGCAATGATAATTGGGAGGCGAGATTTGCCAACGTTCTATTGGCATCTCTTCAGCCGGGAATCTTCGGTGAGCATTGCTATGCGATTGTTGCGTATCTGATGATCGGCTCCATCATTTTCTCCGAGATGTATTTGCTGGCACAATGTATCGGGAAGGAAAGCAGGGGATTGATACTTCCCATCAGTATTCCCATGGTCATGATTCAGCTATTATACTGTCCGTTCCCGGAGGAAAGCTTCTACTGGTATACCGGTGCGGTAAATTATACGTTTATTTATAGCTTATCATTAGTCATGACAGCACTGGTAATAAGACTGGGGATGCATGAGATTACGCGTGTAAATCGAATAATCTGTTCCGCAATAGCCTGTTTGCTGGCAGTTTTAGTGGGCGGCGATAATTATGCAACCAGCTTGTCAACCTTTTGCTTATTATTATGCATGCAGATTGCATTTTTGATATGGCATAAGAAGGCTTTTAAGCGTACATGGTTTGTGGTATTGATTGAGGCAATCAGCATGCTGAAGTGTATGACTTCGCCACTGACACAGACCAGAATAGATGCAAATTTTGGTGGAACTACGGCAAATACTCCGCTAATGGCAATATGGTTGTCTTTTGAAAAAACATTTCTGAATATTATCAGTTGGACAGATATTAAGATGATTCTGCTACTGTTATTGGTACTTCCGTTTGCATGGAAAGCCGTCAGAAGAATGAGATATTCCTTCCGGATGCCAGCGGCATTTACCATGCTGTCTTTTGGCGTATATTCCTCACAGGCAACAGCTACCCTGTATGTCGATAATAACATGGGCGGAGGAAGACAGTGTGCGATTCTGTGGTATTTCTATGTGCTGTGGATCGTGGCAAATGAGATCTACTGGTGCGGATGGATCGCTGGGAGAATCTTGAAACCGGAAAAGAGCGAGAAGGTGGATAATCTGGCACAGAAGTACCTGCTTAGGTATTGTGGCGTTGTAGGAGTGCTCCTGGCGGCAGCAGTACTCTTCGGTAATGTACAGGAGACCAGCAGCTATCGCGCTTACCGCATGTGGCGAAACGGCTGGGCACAGGCGTATGGCGAAGGCTGGGAAGAGAGATTCAAGGTGCTCAAGGATGATTCCGTGAAGGATGTAGTGTTCACACCGTTATATCCGGTGGAGCTGATCATGTATGCGGATCTGCAGCCGGAGGATGGATATACGTGGGTGAATGTTGTATGTGCGGATTACTATGGAAAAACATCCATAACGGTAATTAATCCATAAAGTAATAAAAAAGCAAATTTCTGTAGAACGGAAATTTGCTTTTTCTATGCATGCATGGTAAAATATAATCGATTATGCCCAAAAGTGGCATGCTCGGAAGGACAACAGAGAATGAAACAAAAAACACCTTTCTTAAAAATACCGATCAATCGCATTATTGCGTTGATCCTGTTAGATATTATGTCCATCGTGGTGGCATCATTTGCCGCGCTGTATGTCAGGTTCGATTTCAGTTTTGCGGGGATTCCGGCAGAATACCTGATGAAATTTGAACGTATTATTCCGTTCAATATTTTACTGACATTATTGTTTTTCGCATTGTGGAAGCTGTATAAGAGTGTGTGGCGTTATGCCAGTGCCACGGAGCTTTTGAACATTGTATTTGCAACTACCTGTGCGGCGATCGCGCAGATCATACTCTGCAATGTCATGAACCAGAAGATGCCCCGCAGCTATTATATGATCTACTGGTTCCTGCTGTTCGGTATGTGCTGTGTGATCCGTTTCAGTTACCGGATCTTACGCCTGATCAACTCTAAACGCATAGACCGTGCGGATAAGGAAAATCGCAACAATGTCCTGCTGATCGGTGCAGGAGCAGCAGGAAATGCTATCTTAAAGGAAATTGAAAGCAGCAGCTACCTGAATCTCAATGTGAAATGTATTATTGATGATAATCCCGGATGCCACGGTAAATTCTTACGCGGAGTACCTATCGTAGGCGGTCGGGACAAGATCATTGATGCTGTAGGACAATATGCGGTAGACGAGATTATATTTGCAATTCCCTCTGCCAACACACAGACGAGGAAAGAGATTCTGGATATCTGTAAGGAATCCGGATGTAAACTGCGTACTCTGCCCGGTATCTACCAGTTGATCAACGGAGATGTCTCCGTATCCAAGCTGAAGGAAGTAGAGATCGAAGATCTGTTGGGAAGAGATCCCATCGAGATCAATACCGAAGAAGTATTGAATTATGTCAGTGGGAAAGTGGTCCTTGTCACCGGTGGTGGCGGATCTATCGGCAGCGAACTGTGTAGACAGATTGCCGGACATCATCCGAAACAGTTGGTTATCGTGGATATTTATGAAAATAATGCCTATGATATACAGCAGGAGCTCATCCGCAAGCATCCGGAACTGAATCTGCAGGTGCTGATCGCATCGGTGCGTAATACAGCCCGGATCAATGATATCTTTGCAACGTATCGACCGAATATTGTATTCCATGCTGCAGCACATAAGCATGTGCCCCTGATGGAAGTAAGCCCTAATGAAGCGATCAAGAATAATGTCATGGGCACTTACAAGACTGCCAAAGCCGCAGATAAATACGGAGCAGAGAAATTTGTACTGATCTCCACAGATAAGGCGGTGAACCCGACGAACGTTATGGGAGCCTCCAAACGAATCTGTGAGATGGTGATCCAGATGATGAACCAGAAGTCAGAGACTAATTTCGTGGCGGTCCGGTTCGGAAACGTACTGGGAAGTAACGGCAGCGTAATTCCTCTGTTTAAAAAACAGATTGCAGAGGGTGGACCTGTTACCGTGACGGACCCTAATATCATTCGATATTTTATGACAATTCCGGAAGCGGTGTCTCTGGTACTTCAGGCGGGAGCTTATGCCCGCGGTGGAGAGATCTTCGTACTGGATATGGGTAAACCGGTGAAGATACTGGATCTGGCAACGAATCTGATCAAATTGTCCGGTTATAAAGTAGGAGAAGACATCGAGATCAAATTCACGGGATTGCGTCCGGGAGAGAAGATGTATGAGGAGCTTCTCATGGACGAAGAAGGCCTGAAAAAGACTGCTAACAAGATGATCTTCATCGGTAAGCCGATTGATTTTGACACAGAAGTATTTGAAAAACAACTGGAAGAACTTATCCTCCACGCAAAGCAGGAAGATAAGGATATCCGCAAAGAGATCAAAGACATTGTGCCTACTTATCAGGAAACAGTATAGAAAAAATATAAAAGATATAAAAGGAGCGATCAGATGGCAATAAACGGAACAAAAAAAATCCAGATGCCCTGGAAGCGAGTAATCGTGGCACTTTGCTTTTTAATGATCAATATCATTAACCAGAGATATCATACCGGCTCCGGACTGGATGGAATCGTAGAGACATTCCGTGATCTGGTGGGAGTGCCGATTGCTGTGATGATCGTGATTCATTATAAGTGGGAAGACTTTCGGAAATACAAGATCCCGTATCTGATCTGGACCGGTGTGGGAATCCTGGGCGGAATTTTGTTCTGGAATCTCTCCGGAGATATGATCTATTTCGCAAATGACAGGATCACTGTAATACTGGAGGTTTTTCTGTATGGATATATTGTGATCCATACTTTCACTAGCGTAGTTATAGAGAAAGAGTATCCGAAGCTGAATCAGAAATATGCGATCCTGTGGCTGGCAATGATGCTTTTAATGGTGGTGTCCAGAAGTACGTATATCTGGCCGTTGGCATTTCTTATAATGTTCGGATGCTTTTATCTGACGGATTATACGAAGCAGGAACAGGATGACATCTATCAGGGAATGCTGGATGGGATCATATTAAGCTTCTTTGTATTCCAGGCATACTGTTGCATGTTCCGACCGTTTGATCCGTGGGATAACCGTTACAAAGCAATCTTTAATAACTCCAATCATGCGGCACTTTTTTATTGCATGGTGTTAGCTGTGATCGCTGCAAAAATCATGCAGATATATAAGAAAAAAGCACACTGGATCTGGAAGGTGTGGTATCTCATTTTTGCAGCAGCGGTGTATAGCCTGTTATTCATGACGATCGGACGTCTGGGCTGGATCGTTGGATTCCTGACGGGTATTTTGGCACTTATCTTCATTGCACACCTTACGCATAAGAAGAATTTTATTCGGAACGGGATTGCATTGTTGTTATGTACCTGCATTCTGTTCGTGCCGGTATTCAGTATCGTGAGATATACTCCGGCATTATTCCATCATCCGGTGTGGTTCTGGGGAGAATGGGATAGGGATAGAGTTCATGCCTGGGATCCCTGGGATTCCTGGAAGTATGTAGATCTGAATGAATTCATGGAGACGGCACTGGGAAGAATTGCCACCAGTGTCTCGGAGCTTTTCAGCAGTTCTCCTTTTGCTATTCGGGCATATGCAGCGGAACCCAATAAGATTCCGATGTTTGAAGCTGCTCCGGATGGATTTACCATACGAAAGACGATTTATCAATACTATTTTGAACATTTGAATCTGTTTGGGCACCCGTATGCAGAGCAGGGATTCCAATTGACAGCCCGCTATTGGATCGGTCATGCACATGATATCTATCTGCAATTCGGTACGGATTTTGGTATTATTGCGATGGTATTATTTATGGTATTGCTGGGATGGGGAACTGTCATTGCAATCCGAAAGTTCTGGAAGGATGGAAATACTAAGGCAGCAGGGAGTCTGTTCCTGTTGTTCGTACCCTGTGTCTTCGGAATCTTTGAATATTGCTGGGGAGTCGGAAGCCTGACGATTCCGGTGCTTTTTGTTCTGACGAGAAATGTTCTCTGTGATGGAGGAATGGAAGATGTATGTAGCAGTGAAGAAAATAATAGATAGGTTTCTTGCATTTATAGGATTGATCGTACTCTCACCTCTGTTCCTGATTCTTATCATAGCGATAAAATTAGATTCACCGGGACCAATTTTCTTCCGTCAGAAGAGAGTGGGAATTCATAAGACACATTTCGAAATCCTCAAATTCCGGACGATGCGTACGGATACTCCGAAGGATATGCCGACGCATATGTTAAAAAATCCGGATCAGTATATTACAAAAGTCGGTAGATTTTTACGTAAGACAAGTCTGGATGAGCTACCGCAGATCATCAATATCCTGAAAGGGGATATGGCGATTGTGGGTCCCCGACCTGCTCTCTGGAATCAGTATGACCTCATCGAAGAGAGGGATAAATACGGCGCGAATGATATTCTCCCGGGATTGACCGGATGGGCGCAGATCAACGGTAGAGACGAACTGGAGATTCCAGTCAAGGCAAAGCTGGACGGTGATTATGTGGCGAAGATGAGCTTCGGGATGGACTTAAGATGCATCCTTGGTACTGTAGTATCCGTAGCCAGACAGGATGGTGTCGTAGAAGGTGGAACAGGGGAACTACATAAGGAGCAGAAGAAATGATGAAGAGAGTGCTGATCACCGGAGCAAACAGCTATATCGGTACATCTTTTGAAGAATGGAATAATGAACAGGGACAGATGTTTTCCATAGATACGCTGGACATGAGGTCAGATGCCTGGCAGGAATACGACTTTCGCGGATACGATGCAATCTTCCACGTAGCCGGCATCGCTCATGCAGATGTAGGGAATGCTACGGAAGAACAGAAGGCATTGTATTATAAGGTAAACACAGACCTGACGATTGCCTGTGCGAAAAAAGCAAAGGCTGACGGTGTGGGGCAGTTCATCTTCATGAGCAGCATGATCGTCTACGGAGCCAGTGGAAAACTGGGTAAAAGCAGAAGAATTACTGCAGATACCCAGCCTGATCCGGAGAATTTTTATGGTGACAGTAAGCTGAAGGCGGAAGAGGGCATCCGGGTATTAAACGATGAAACTTTCAAAGTAGTAATCCTGCGCCCGCCAATGATTTATGGAAAAGGTTCTAAAGGCAACTACCCGATCCTGGCGAAAATGGCTGCAAAGCTGCCGGCCTTCCCGAATATTCAAAATGAGAGAAGCATGCTGTATGTCGGAAATCTCTGCAAATTTGTCAGTCTGTTACTTCGGAACGAAGAGCAGGGAACCTTCTTCCCGCAGAATGCGGAGTATGTACAGACCAGCCGTATGGTGCAGATGATCGCTACGGCTCATCATAAAAAAATACATCTGACAAAGCTGTTTAATCCGGCGGTGATTCTCCTGAGTAAGATCGGTGGGAAGTTTGGACGATTGGCGGATAAGGCTTTCGGAAATATGTCCTATGATATGCAGATGAGCGTATATCCACAGGAATATAGGGTGTATTCTCTGGAAGAATCCATACAGAGGACAGAACAATGAAGCAGCATATATTGGTAGTCTCCCAGTATTTTTATCCGGAGAACTTCCGCATTAATGATATCTGCAAGGAATGGGTAAAACGAGGTTACAAGGTGACTGTACTCACAGGAATTCCTAATTACCCACAGGGAAGCTTCTATAAGGGCTATAGCTGGTTCCGTGGGAGAAGAGAGACTTACGAAGGAATGGATATTATCCGTATTCCGCTGATCCCCAGAGGACACAACGCATTGATGCTGATGTTGAATTATGTCTCCTTCGTCATCTCCGGATGGTTCTGGAAGACCTTCACCGGTCTTAAGGCAGACAGAGTATTCATCTGTGAAGTATCGCCCATGACACAGGCACTGCCGGGAGTATGGTATGCGAAGCGCCGCCGGATCCCCTGTTCCATCTATGTGCAGGATCTGTGGCCGGAAAATGTGGAGATCGTCACAGGACTTCATAACAAACATATCCTGGGAGCGATAGATAGAATGGTAGACGGTATCTACCAAAGGTGTGATAAAATCTATGCAACATCGCCTTCCTTTGTAATGAGACTGGAAGAGCGGGAATCCGTCTATACAGACGGTGAGAGCAAGGTGAAGTATTGGCCACAGTACGCGGAAGAGTTCTACCGTCCGGTGGAGAAGGAAGAATTGCCGGATCTGCCATTGGAGGATAATAGATTTCAGGTCATTTTTACCGGAAATATCGGTTATGCGCAGGGACTGGATATCCTGCCCAAAGCGGCTCAGATCCTGAAGGACAGAGGAAGAGAATGCTGCTTCCTGCTAGTGGGTGACGGAAGATACCGGGAGAAACTGGAGGAAGAGATCCGGACGGAGCAGGTGGAAGATATGTTCCGATTACTGGGAAGGAAGCCTGCGGAAGATGTGCCCCAATATCTGGCACATGGAGATGCTGCATTTATCTCCTTTGCGGATAACGAACTGTTCCAGATGACAATACCGGCAAAGTTACAGTCCTATCTGGCATGCGGTATGCCGATCCTGGCAGCAGCCGGAGGGGAGACGGCACGTATTCTACAGGAAGCCGGATGTGGTATCTGTAGTAAACTGGGAGAGCCTCAGGCTCTGGCAGATGCTATTGTGAGGTTTATGGAAATGTCTATAGAAGATAGAAATGAGATGCGGATGGCAGCTGCGAACTACAGTATAAAGCATTTTTCTAAGAAAACACTAATGGATAGAATGGATGAGGAATTGCAAAGGTGACACAGATACAGAACCGTGATATAATAACGTGTATGGTCATTCCCGTCTACAAGGAATCTCCATCAGCAACAGAGATTCAAATGTTGCAGCGGGTGCGGAGATATTTTCCATATCCGGAGCAGGTGCGTTTCCTTGCACCTGATGGGCTTAATATGGAAGCCTATGAGCCATATGAATATGCTACAGTATATGTAGATGCTAAGTGGTTAAAAAGTACCGACAGTTATAGTAAACTGATGCTGGATCCAGAATTCTACGGGAGAGAAGAGTTCAAAGAATTTAAAACTATGATCATCTGCCAGACGGATGTATTGTTGCTCCGCCCTTGGGATGACAAACTGGAACAGCTGGTACAGAAATATGATTATATCGGCGCACCGTGGCCGGATGGAACAGAACTGTACAGCAGGATGTTCAAGGGAGTGTCAGCGGTGAAGAAGTTCTTAAGCCCAAGAATCTGTTATGTGGGAAACGGGGGCTTAAGCCTGCGGAATATTCCTAAGACGATAGAACTGTTGAACAGATATGAGAAATACCGTAAATGTTGGAACACCGGAGAGGACTGCTTCTTCGCCTATTATGGGCAGGAGAATGACATCGGATTCCATGTGGCACCGGTAGAAGCAGCAGAAACGTTTGCGCTGGAGAGTAATGCCAGAGAACTGATCACAGCAGGCAGAATCCCATGGGGAGTGCATGCCTGGGAGAAGTATTATCCGGAGATAATAGAATGATTATTGTAAAATTTACCGGAGGTCTGGGTAACCAGATGTATCAATATGCACTACTATGTATGCTGAAAAAAAGATATCCGGATGCTGATGTAATGGCTGATATTTCCATGTATTATGCATTAGATCTGCACTATGGCTTTGAACTTGACAGCATTTTCTCTCTCAGTGAGAGAGGAAAATTGCAGATAGCAACCAATAGACAATTATATCAAGGCAGGCGGGAAATTCCCTTTTGGGGTGGAACTATAGGAAAAGCTATGCAGATTCCTGTCAGCTGGTTAAATGCAAGAATCCGCCCGGGAGCAGAGAGAAAAGGTCTGCGCAATGTGATCTGTGAAGAATCAATGTCATGGAATGGGGATGTTGAAAAGTTAGATTACGCGTTAAGACATTTAGATATAGAGAAAAACTGGTATCTGGATGGCTATTGGCAGAAAGAAGAATATTTTGCAGAGGTCTTACCGGAACTTATAACAAACTGTGAGTTCCCTGAATTGAATACAGAACAAGAAAGAAATATGTGCCAACGAATTGCAGAGACTAACTCTGTCAGTGTTCATATTCGTCGTGGAGATTATGTGAATTCTAAATATGATATTCTCGGTACAGAGTATTACAGAAAAGCCATTGACTACATGAATGACCATGTGGAACAACCGGTGTTTTTCTTCTTTTCAGAGGACGAGCATTTTATAGAGAAGAATTATGCATGGCTTCCGAATAAGGTAATTGTATCTTTTAACAAGGGAAAGAACAGCTATAGAGATATGCAGCTGATGAGTCTGTGTAAACATAATATAGTAGCAAATTCTTCTTTCAGCAACTGGGCGGGATATTTGAATAAAAATAGTAATAAAATAGTTGTTTACCCGAAGCAATATACTACGACAGAAGAAAATGGAACGAAGAAGGGATGGGTAAGACTGGATGTATAAGGTGCCCATAGCAGTCATCATATTTAACAGACCTCAGATTGTTAAGCAGATGTATGATGTATTGCAGAAGATACAGCCACAAAAACTCTATATCATATCTGATGCTGCAAGGAAAAATATACCGGGGGAGCTGGAGAAAGTGGCAGAGTCCCGACGATTATTTGAACATGTAGACTGGGAGTGCCAGGTCTGTACAAATTATGCAGATGAAAATATGGGCTGCGATCCCAGAATAAAGAGCGGATTAGATTGGTTATTTTCTCTGGAGAAAGAAGCAATTGTTTTGGAAGATGATTGTATTCCGGATCTGACCTTTTTTGAATATTGCGAGGAACTGTTAGAAGAATATCGGGAAGATGACAGGGTAAGCTATATAGCCGGATCCAATCAGATCAGACAGTATCCCATAGAAGATACCAGTTATATTTTTACCTATGGTGCATGGACATTAGGCTGGGCGACTTGGGCAAGAGCGTGGGAAGAACAAACAGATCTCTTACAGCATTTCGCAGAAGCCAAAAAGAAAATATGGAACTTAAAAAAGCTTTCTTATTCGGAAAGGTATCACATGGTAAAGACGCTTAAGATTTACAAAGAGAAAGGCTTTTTCCCGTGGGATATGAATTTCACATGGAGCATGTTGCTGAAGGACAAACTTAGCATTGTACCAAAGACTAACCTAATTGATCATGTGGGGTTTACAGAAGAAGCAACGCATGTAAAACAGCCGTTTGCGGGCTATGATGGAACACAGATCCCTTTGAAATTTCCATTAGTACATCCGGCAGCTGTTGAAGAAAAGCAGGGGTATCACAAGACTGCATATAACTGGAACAGAGAGACTATACTGCAAAAATTATGCAGTATAGATTTTTATAAAAGGCAGATTAGAAAGATATGGAAAAGTTCTCAATTATAATTCCTGTATATAATGTAGAAGACTATTTACGAGAGTGCCTGGACAGCGTGATCGGACAGGAAGAACAGAACTGCGAAATATTACTGATTGATGACGGATCTACAGATGGATCAGGAAATATTTGTGATGAATATGAGTTGAAAGATAGCCGGATCAAGGTCTTCCATCAAAAAAACGGAGGACTGGGAGTAGCAAGAAATACCGGAATTCTCCATGCAACAGGGGAATGGATACTGTTTGTAGACAGCGACGACTATTGGCTTCCGGATACTCTGGAAAAGGTTGAGACAGCAATTGCCAAACATCCGGAGGAAAAACTTTTTGCATTCCGCTATATGGAAGACCGAGAAGGGGAAATCGCCACACCACCCCAAAAAGGATTTCGGGAAGGTCGAGATACAGTAGAGAACTTCTTAGAATTCTTGACAAAATATGAAATGACTGCAGGATGGGCCGTGTGGAAGCTGGCAGTTCATAGAGATTTAATCTATGGCAAAGATGAGACACTTTTATTCCTGCCCAATGTCAGTCACGGAGAGGATCTGTACTGGGTAATTCGTCTGTTTGAAAGGGCAGGACAAATCTATTATATAGATACTTGTGTCTATAGATATCGTATCAGAGGCGGGAGCTTGTCAGGAGTGTCACCGGAAAATTGCATGAAATGGAGAGAAAGCCTAAATAATACATTTGACTGGTTTCAAGAGCATGAACAGTTTGATCCCGAAAGCTATGCCAGACAATTTATTGCGATACATTATTTGCCTCATGTGTTTGACTCGGCAGATTTGATGGTCAAGAAAGAATGGAAGCGACAATATGGAGAACTTAAAAAAATAGAAAAATATATTCCACATGCTTATAAGGGAAAAAGAGGCATAATTTTATCGTTTTTTATAGGAGGATCTAGTAGTATTTGCTTTACGGTATGTCGCATGTTGAAAAAATAGAATTTAATCGAGAAAAATAGGTGTTGATAATTAATGGAAGAAAAATTGTTAAGCGTGATAGTTCCGATATATAATACAGAAAAATATCTTAACCAATGCGTTCAAAGTATTTTACAACAAACTTATCAGAACTTAGAAATATTATTAATAGATGACGGCAGCACAGACGGATCGTTGACCCTATGCAGAGCATTTGAAAAAAAGGATGACAGGGTTCACGTTATTCATAAAAAGAATGAGGGATTAATCGCGACCAAGAAGGTTGGTTTAGAAAAGGCGACAGGAGATTATGTTGGATTTGTAGATAGTGATGACTGGATAGAAAGGGATATGTATGCACGCTTAATGAAAGCTGCAGAAATAAATGGAGCGGATATTGTTGTAGGCGATAATGTGATTGAATATCCAGATAGAACAGTACCGGTTACTCAGGGAATTGAGCCGGGAGTATATACAAAAGAAGAATTAGTAAATAAGGTATATCCGCAATTGATATTTACGAAGGAAGGGAAATTAGGTTTTTCACCATCCCTGTGTACCAAGATATTTAAAAGGAAGCTAGTAAAGAAATATCAGCAAAATGTGGATAATAGTATTAAAGCAGGTGAGGACGCAGCATGTACATATCCATGTATGCTGGAGGCTGAGTGTATTGTTTATGTGAAAGAGTGTTATACATATCATTATCGTATTCATGATGCTTCCATGACACATAAAAGGGTGCAAATGGATATTGAAGAAAAGATAACTTTGTTGAACCATTTGTATGATTGCTTTAAAAAGCATAAATATAGTTATTTGATTGACCAATTATACTTGTATAGTGTGAATATGCTGGAAGCTTTTATAGAAAATGCTATTACTAATCATATAAAAGAAAGTGATTTAAAAAAATGTATAATTAAACTGCAGAGTAGTGTGTTTTGGAGTGTTTTTACAAATGACAGAGTACCTCTTGGACATCAGGAGAATAATGGCATAATAATTGATTACATGAAAGACCCCAGAAAAAGTAATTTTTTGAAACTGAAAATAACAATACAGAAAAAAAATCTAATTCAGAAAATTAGGATATTTTTATCCGGTGTAAAGAAAAAAGTTATGAGGATATAAAAGTGGAACAAGTAGATCTTATTAGTGTAATCATTCCTGTATATAACGTAGAAAAGTATTTAGAAAAATGTGTAACTTCTGTGGTAAATCAAACATATAGAAAATTAGAAATAATTTTAGTGGATGATGGGTCAACGGATGCCAGTGGAAAAATGTGTGATAAATATGCCCAAAAGGATTCAAGAATTGTTGTTATTCATAAAAAGAATGGCGGACTTTCTTCAGCAAGAAATGCAGGAATGGAAATTGCAACGGGACAATATATAGGATTTGTAGATAGCGATGATTACGTAGATTTAGAAATGTATTATGAGTTACACCAGAAGTGTGTACAGTATAATTTAGATGTTGTGGCTGCTAGATTTGTGGAAAATTATCGGGGAAAAGATAAAGCAATGACTACAACGGGTGAGTTTAATATCATTACGGGACGGGAAATGTTGGAAATTAATCTCCTGGGTCATGAGAAATATTTAGTGACGAATTCGGTTTGGGATAGATTATATAAAACAGAATTGATAAAGGAGTTAAGATTTCCGGAAGGAAAAAGATATGAAGATATATGTTATAGCACTCACTTGTTTTTAAAGGCAGATAAATGCGGGTACTATGATAAGATTTTTTATCATTATACCATACGTGATGATAGTATTATGGGGTTGGGGGCTAAAAAAAGACATGCTGTAAGTAATGATTTTTTTGAAGATTTGTTGCCGCAATTAAAAACTCAAAAGGAAATTTTGAAAGAAGATAATTTGAATAGTTTAGCAGATGCTGTTCAAGCTGAAATATGTCTGGAATTATTTCGAAAATATCAGGAAGTTTGGAATGTAAAAGAGCAAAATGCTCAGAGAAAAAGACTTGTAGAAGAACTGAAAAAAGATAGAAAATGGTTTTGCAATTATAGTTTGAAAAAAAATGGAATAAAAAATTGTTTTATCACTATTTTGTTTTGCTATGCCAGACCACTCTTGCATTCTTATTGGAAAGCAAAAGAGAAAAGACAAGAAAATAATGAGACGGAGTAAAAATGATATATTTAATTCTAAAGGGAAGAATAGGAAACCAATTATTCATGTTTTCCACAGCTTATACTTTATGGAGAATGAGAGGATCCAAGGAATTAATTGTGATAGATGATGCAGATAATCAGTGTCACAATTACTTGAATTCATTGATGGAATATCCTATTGAAAATGTAAAGTTTGTTCATGATAGAAATTATTTGAATTCATATAAATATTGGTTGAAAAAGAGAGATTATATTAAGTATCAGATTGCAGTAAGCCAAATGTCTTACCGTGAAAAATACTTATATGAACTTAAAAATCAAAAAAAATTTAATAGAAAAGGATTATTTATATGTGAAAATGGATATATGGATTATCCCGTTAAAATGCCACGGAATATTTTGGTGGATGGTTATTTTCAAAGTGAAAAATTTTTTGAAAAATACAAGAATGAGATTATAAAGATATTTTCACTGAAAGAAGAGGTTAACCATAGTAATTATCCTAATTTGGAACTTATTAGATCGCGCAATACTGTTTGCTTAAGTATCAAAGTACAGCATAATGTTGGAAGTGAAATGTACGATGTATGTTCAAAAGAATACTGGGAACAGGCAATTCAATATATGACAGAACATGTGGAAAATCCGTTGTTTTTTGTATGTTCCGATAATGTGTCGTATGTGAAAGAGAATTTGATTGACTGTAACAGGTATGATATAATTGAACAGGCTTCTGACTATCCGGTGCATATATCTTTAGCAGTTATGGCACAGTGCAAACATTTTATTATAGGAAATACGTCTTTTGGTTGGTGGGCACAGTACCTGTGTGAGAATGAGAATAAGATAGTTGTAACTCCGTCACGCTGGTATGGAATAGATGTGCCATGTGATATATATCAAGAAAATTGGCATTCGATAGAGGTTTAGAATGAAAATATTAGTTACAGGTGCAAATGGTTATTTAGGACAAGGAATAGTAAAAGAACTATTGAACAGGGGAGCAGAGGTTGTAGCAACAGATTTTGCAACAAATTACATTGATAAACGTGCGAAGATTATTGGTGCCAATATATTTGATGTAGAAGATCCATACAATTTTTTTGGAAGACCGGATGTGCTTTTGCATTTAGCATGGCGAGATGGGTTTAAACATGACTCAATGGCACATATTGAAGATTTCCCAAAACATTGCAAATTCATTATGGCATTATCGGAGGCGCATATTGGCAAAATTTGTGTATTAGGAAGTGTTCATGAAGTGGGATTTTATGAGGGAAGTGTAGATGAAAATACTCCAACGAACCCACAGAGTTTATATGGCATAGCAAAGAATGCTTTGCGTCAGGTATGCGAGATAGAAACCCAAAAAAATGAAAATTTGTTTCAATGGTTACGTGGTTATTATATAGTTGGAAATACAGAACATGGCAGCTCGATTTTCTCTAAGATTACAGAGGCTGCAAACAAAAATCAAAAGAAATTTCCGTTTACTTCCGGTCAAAATCAATTTGATTTTATTGACTATTCTGAATTTTGCAAACAGGTAGCAGCTGTAGTTCTTCAGAACGAAGAAAATGGTATTATAAACTGCTGTTCCGGTAATCCTATGAAATTGGCAGAGAGAGTAGAAAAATTTATAAAAGAGAATGGATATGATATAGAACTAGCGTATGGCACTTTCCCAGATAGACCATATGACTCCAAAGCTATTTGGGGAAATCCAACAAGGATACAAAAGATTATGAGTAAAAACGCGGAGGAAATAAGTGGGTATTATTCATAGAATAATTCGACGATGTGTGTATAAATATTTGGCAGAAGAAAAAAAGGGAAATGATACATTAAAAGAGTGCATCATGGGAAAGAAAGTGGATATACAGTCACCTTATGTTATATCACATCCTGAATTAATAGAAGTGGGCGAAAGAACAATTATATCTCCTTACGCACGGATACAAGTTTATCCGGAACTGACAGGAAATAATGGATATAGATTGTATATTGGTAAAAATTGTTTTATAGGATATAGGGTCTCTATTTTGGTTGGTGCAAGTATAGAAATAGGAGATAATGTTGCAATAGCAAGTGATGTTTCCATAATATCGGAAAATCATGGGATGAATCCAGAATCAGTTGTTCCATATAAAGAACAAGAGCTTGTTGTGAAGCCTATAAAAATAGGTGATAATTGTTGGATAGGAGACAAAACGGTTATTACTGCAGGAGTAATAATAGGTGATAATTGTATAATTGGTGCAGGAAGTGTAGTTACGAAGGCGATTCCGAGTATGAGCATAGCGGCAGGAAATCCTGCGAGAGTAATAAAGCAATACGATAAGGAGAAGCATGAATGGATTCAAGTAGGAAAATAATAGGCATTCTATATATTGCCACGGGACCATATATAGTGTTTTGGAAAGATTTTTATGAATCTTTTGAAAAATTTTTTTTGCCAGATCTTGAAAAAAAATATTTTATATTTACTGATGCAAAACATTTCCCTTATAGTGATTCGGATAATGTGTATAAAATATACCAAAAAGCAGAACCTTGGCCGCTTCCTACACTATTAAAATTTCATCGTTTCCTGGAAATAAAGGATAAATTATTACAATGTGATTATTTATATCAATCAAATGCAAATATTGTCTGCAAAGATTTTGTTTATGAAGAAGATTTTTTGCCACAAGAAGAAAAAGGGGAGAAGCTATTTTTTACGATGCATCCGGGATATTGTAATGCGCACCCTTATGAATTCCCATATGACAGAAATAAAAAGTCTAAAGCATATGTACCTTATAATTGCGGGAAGGTATATGTATTTGGGGCGATGAATGGTGGGGTGACAAAAGATTATCTTGCGTTTATTGAAAAAATTGATTGTGATATCATAGAGGATTTAAAAAAAGGAGTTATTGCTCAATGGCATGATGAATCGCATGTAAATCATGACATAATTAAGTGCGACAATTATAGGTTATTACCAGCAGCATTTTGCTATCCAGTAGGATTTGAGATTTCGGACAAATGTATTATAGCGGGAGTGGATAAAAGAACGGCATTTGATGTGGATGTAATAAAAAAGAATAAATTGGTAAAGGAAACACGATTTTTATATTGGAAAAAAAGAATCTTTAATAACAGCAAAATTTATCGGATTACTATGTTTGGAAAAATGTGCAGAGATCGAATTCTTAGAAGAAAAGTGATATAGGAGTAAAAATGGAAATAACTGATTTGATCTATAAATATTTAAGTCAAGAAAAAAGTGTCAATACAGAAATAATAAAAAAGAAGTTGCAAGAGTTTTCTGACTTAGAAATTATCAGAACTCTTGCATTATATTTTACAGAAGACGATGTAATTATTTTCGCAAAAAAATATTATGATAAGCCTGATGGAGTTAATATACGTACAATAGGCACGTTTTACTACCGCATGTATAATGGCGGAACGGAAAAGGTGGTTTCGCTACTAAGCGCATGTTGGTTGCATATGGGATATAATGTAGTATTATATACTGATCAGGAAATTAATCAATTAGATTATGGATTGCCGGCAGAAGTAAAAAGAATTAAATTAAAACATCCATGTAATCAAATAAAAAATAAAGAGGATATATATATAAGGGTTAATGAACTGTATAACAGAATAAAGGAAGACAAAATAGATGTAATGATATATCATGCATGGCAAGAACCACATATGATATGGGATATACTGGCAACAAAGGGGGTAGGTATTCCCTTTATTTTATATGCACATGGGGTATTTGCAACAATATATCATTATATTGATCAAAATACTTTTAGATGGCCCAAGATATATAGATTATGTGACAGAATAGTGTGTCTTACTAAGGTAAGCAAAGAATATTATACGCAACTTGGGTGCAATGCAACGTGCGTTCAAAATCCAATAGATAGTAGATTGGACAATGTGGAGAGAGCTTCTCTTGACGGACAAGATATACTCTGGATAGGAAGACTGTCAGAAGAAAAAAGACCTATGGACACCCTTAAAGTATTTGAAAGGGTAGGTGAAATACATAAAAATGCTGAATTATTTATAGTGGGGGATGGAAGCAAATATTGGGCAGAATTACTTGAAAAGACAATACGGGAGAAGAAATGGGAAGATAGAGTTCATTTGTGCGGCTATCAACAAGATGTAGATAAATATTATAAAAGAGCAGCGGTAATGATGCTCACTTCTGATTTTGAGGGGTATTGTCTGACATTATTGGAAAGTAAGGCATACGGAGTCCCTTGTGTAATGTATGAGCTTCCGTATTTATCGCTTGTTCAAGATCGGAAAGGAATAGAATGTGTAGAAGTCGGGAACATAGATACAATGGCTGAAAGAATATCGTATTTATTGAGTGACAAGGCATATAGAAAGAAAAGCGGTAATATGGCGAGAGAAAGCTATGTTTCGAATCGTAATTATGATTTAGAAAAACAATGGAAAAATATTTTTGAAAATGTAGAGAATGAATCTGTGGAAGAAAGTAGTAATACTGTTCAACAAATGATGCTTGATTTGCTACTGGAGCATACAGAAATAGGTTTATCAAAATGTATTGCAGAAAAAGAGAATAGATTAGAAATGCGCATAGGACGTAAAATGATTTATCTTCCCAAAAAATTAT
>ERZ1034691.710-NODE-710-length-24277-cov-90.432995_pt1 | contig 24277 bp, 19 predicted proteins | sample MGYA00520638_ERZ1034691 | MGnify/ENA primary metagenome ERZ1034691 (study PRJEB33766, sample SAMN09781763) | gut metagenome | biome: gut microbiome | host: Homo sapiens | place: Madagascar | study: EMG produced TPA metagenomics assembly of the PRJNA485056 data...
TCCATCGCACCAGAAAATGCCGTGAAATCGAAAGATTTCATGGCTTTTTTGTTTTTCTGGCAGAGTCTGCACACTTTTGCACATCTCCTGCACACTTTACAAAAAAGCCATGAACTCTTTGCATCGCTTGCACAGCGTGTATTTCGCTGCACAAAAATTAAGCTTGTCGGGGCGAGGCCCCTCCATCTTGCTTACGCAAGACCGCTTTGTTGCTTAAAAGCCCCACTGGGGCTTTCATTGCTTCGCAAACGCAAATTTTTACGCGAAGAGCACCCGCGTCAGCTCGCGGCGTTCCTCTGCGTCCATCTGCCGGATGGCTTCAAGGATCATTTTACCTGTGATTTTTGTTGCCACCGGCGTTTTGTTTTCCGGGGGTTCCTGCGGCTTTGCACCTGCTACGTCCTGCGTGTAGAAGTCGGCTTCGATCTTCTCGGTCAACTCCAACCGGGGTTTGTCCTGCGTGTGGGCGTAGGTGTCCATCAGGACGGTGGCGGTTGCGTGGCCGGTGTTGCCCTGCACCGATTTGAAGTCACCGCCAGATTGCAGCAGCTGGTAGGTGGCACTGGAGTGGCGCAGACCGTGGAACACGATCTTCTCAAACTCCGGGTGCTCCGCCCTCCACATACGGTACCACTTGGTCAGAACGTCCGGGGCAATGGGTAAGCCGTCTGGTAAGCGGAACAGCTGACCGCAGTTGCTATACTTTTCCGGGGCGTTCTGTTCGTCCTGCTTCATCTTTTCCAGCCATGCCAGAAGCTCCTCCTTCAAGGGCTTGGTCATGTACAGGATGCGGTTGGACTTCTTGGTTTTGGTCTTTTTCAGAATCAGCGAGGACTTGCTGCCTTCCCGTCTGTCCGGGAAGGTGTGGTAGATCTGGGTAGGGTCGATCTTGGACAAGGCGACCTTGTCGGCACGCTGGGTGGGGTACAGGCGAAAGGACGAAGCCCGATGAGGGGCGTGGGTGAGGTTGGGCTTATTCACACATCGATCCGTCAGAGTGTTGTTCATTTGACCTCCTGCTGCGGTACGGCGTGGCTGCGCTCTTCCTTGCGGAAGAAGGCTTCCACGTTCTGTTGTGCGGTGCGGAGTTCACGCAGTTCGATCTGCGCTTTCTTGTAGCGGGTGTAGAACCCGTTTTTCTCCGAGGAAAGGGTCTGATATTCGGCATCCAGCTTTTTGAGGTCCGGCAGTGTCCTGAGCCCGTTGGCCTTGAAATAGGCTGCTGCCGCCCGGTATGCTGTCAGCTCTGCACGGTGCTGCTCCTCAAAGGCTGCGGGGCAATCTTTTTTGTATTTCTATAAATAACAATCAAGAGGGTGACAGCTTTTGTTGTCACCCTCTTGATTGTTATTTATTTTTCCCACGTTTTGGCTTTTTGTCGGACATCTATAATTTGGAGCTGGTATAGAATGCTGGGAATTGCAGAAACCAATGAAAAAATACCCAAGACAATAGAATGCTTGATAATGGCAAACAGTGCAAATAGGAGTAGCAGGAATAGCCATGGGTTACGCAAAGTGCGGTAGTATTTTTCTTTATCGGCATAAGAAGTATGAAGTTCAAAAGGCTTTCCGTCGTTTGATTTTTCTACAATCAATATTTCTCGATTAAAAGTTGTTGTGTTTGTCGCAATACGACCGCCCCTTTCTGCCCATGGGCGCCAACGAACTTTTCCGACAGAATAGTTTAGATTGATATTCTTGAAAAATACCTTGTAGCCCATATCCTCCAAAAAATCAGCGTAGTCCGTTGCGTTCTCTTTTGATTTTTCTCCGATAAACTCTACGCAATAGGTCACTTCATCGGGCTTGCATTTCTCAAATTCGTATAAAAGTGTTCCCGTCCGAACAAGTTGATAGCCTTTTTCGGACATTTTGTTTAACCATTTTGCCTGTGCATTTAGCAATCCACCAAAGAAGCGATAGCACTTTTTACTCATACTGCACCTCCAATAATTTTACTTGCGACGCTTACAAGTTCGTTTAGTCTTGCAAGCTCTTTTTCTGCAATTTCTTTTCCCTGTGCTGTAATGTGGTATTCTTTTTTTCTTCCCTCACTATCTCCATAAGGTTCAATCCACTTCTTGTCCTGCAAAGAGTTTAATGCTCCATATAAAGTGCCTGCGCCTAGGGAAAGCCGTCCGTCTGTTTTTTCTTCAACAAACTGCATAACAGCGTACCCGTGTTTTGGCGTATAAAGAGAGAGTAAAATATAAAAGGTGACTTCTGTAAGCGCACCACCTTTTGCATTATCGCGCATGGTTTGCCTCACTATTACGGTTACTGTAATAAATATATCACTAACCGTAATATTCGTCAAGCGGATTCAGGAAAATTATTTAATGGGTGTGTGAAAGAAGAACGGTCTGCGACAGCAGATGGAGGGGCGTTGCCCCGACAAGCGCTTGCCCCAACAAGCATGACTGAGTGAGCAACAGAATTTTCAAGCATTGAAAATTTGTGGCCACGGGATGGTTCTTGCCCTCTACCGCGTTTGCAAGGCACGTCAAGATGGTTTTGCAAGTTTTATTGCAGGAATGCGGTGATAGTAGGACTTATAGCACAGCGTTCAAGCACTTTCCCGTTCAATCAATGTATTTCTGCATTTTGACAACCTGTCTATAAATCCCCCATGAACGTTGTGAAATCTTCCAAAGCATCCATGGACGGTTTCTTGTGCCGCATCAAACGTTCAGCTTATTACAACGAAATTCCATAAAGCTGCATTGCATCTTACAGATGTTCTTGCTATACTCTGTATCGAACGCAACTTTATTTCGCAAATATGTTGCGCATTTTGCGCAAGCAGAGGAGGAGCTATGATGCAGCAGCTCAAATTACTTCATGGTGGTGACTATAACCCGGAACAGTGGCTGGATCGGCCCGATATACTGGCACAGGACATTGCACTGATGAAAAAGGCACACGTCAATACCGTGACGCTGGGCGTATTCTCCTGGTCAACATTGGAACCACGAGAAGGTGTGTTTGAGCTGGACTGGCTGGCAGATATCATTCGTGATCTGTATGCCAACGGGATCTATACGATCCTTGCAACCCCCAGCGCGGCAAGGCCTGCATGGATGGCATACAAATACCCCGAAGTACGTCGTGTCCGGTCAGATCGTTTCCGTGAGCTGTACAACCGGCGGCAGAATTACTGCTATACATCGCCGGTTTACCGAGAAAAAGTACGCATCATCGACCAGAAGCTGGCGCAACGGTTCGGCAGCGACCCGGCTGTTCTGCTCTGGCATATCTCCAACGAGATGAGCGGCGACTGCCATTGCGAGCTGTGTCAGGCTGCGTTCCGCCGCTGGCTTAAGGCACGGTACAACTCTTTGGAAGCCTTGAACAAAGCGTGGAACGCCCGATTCTGGAGCCACGATTACACCGACTGGGCACAGATCGAAAGCCCCTCTCCGCAGGGGGAAAATGCCGTGCAAGGTCTGGCATTGGACTGGAAGCGGTTTGTCAGCGATCAGCATATTGATTTTTTGAAATTTGAGCGCGATACCGTGAAAGAATTTGCACCGGATGCAAAATTTACGGTGAATATGATGTACCGGTTCGATGGGATCGACTATTTCAAAATGTCCAAAGAGATCGACGTGGCAAGCTGGGACAACTATCCCACATGGCACAAGCCCACAGAGACCGTGGAGGAAACGGCTCTGGACACCGCCATGATGCATGATTTATATTACTCCATGAAGGGCAAGCCCTTCCTGCTGATGGAATCCAGCCCCAGCTTTACCAACTGGCAGCCTGTCTCCAAGCAGAAAAAGCCCGGAATTGCAGAGCTTTCTGCTCTGCAGACGGTTGCACATGGTTCGGACAGCGTGCTTTACTTCCAGTGGCGGGCCAGCCGCGGCGCGGAGGAAAAGCTTCACGGTGCAGTCGTCGGCCACGATGGACGGGAAGATGCCCGTCCCTTCCGGGAAACCGTCGGTGTGGGCCAAAAGCTGGAAGTGCTCTCGGAAATTGCAACAGTCTGCCGCGCAAAACAGGCGGCGATCGTCCACGACTGGGAAAACAAGTGGGCACTGGAAGGCTCCTGCGGCCCGCGAAATGCAGGCATGGGTTACTGGGATGAGCTGAAGCTGCACTACAATGCTCTTGCACGGGAGGGCATCTCGGTGGAGTTCGTAAACCAGAACTCCGACCTGACGGGGTACGGTCTGGTCGTGGTGCCGATGGTTTATCTGCTGACCGATGCCTTTGCAAAAAAGCTCTGCGATTTTGCGCAGAACGGCGGTACAGTCGTCGTCACCTATTGGACGGGCGTAGTGGACGAAAGCGATTTGTGCCGTCTGGGAGATACGCCCTACGGCTTGACCGACCTGCTGGGTCTGCGCCGCACCGAGATCGACGGAATGTACGATGGAGAGGTACGCCGCTGCACCCCGGCAGATGGAAGCGGTCTGCCGGAGGCACAGGCTTCCGCACTCTGCGAGGTAGCTGTTCTGAACGGCACTGACCCTGCGGCTCCGCTGAGCTTCTATGCGGAAGATTACTACGAGGGCAGTCCTGCGGCAGCCGTCCATCCTTACGGAAAAGGCCGTGCCTACTATCTGGCAAGCCGCTTCGATGAGGCGTTCTACCGTGCGTTTTATCATCGTGCAGCCAGCGAAGCCGCATTGGCATCCGCATGGCCGGAGCCGCTTCCGGATGGCGTTCTGGCTGTCCGCCGTGGCGGATTTGTATTTGTACAGAACTGCACGGAGCAGCCTGTCACCATCAACGGCACAGTATTAGGACGTTACAGAACGGCTGTCTGGAAAGACGGCAAACAGGTTCTGTAAGAAGTAAAGTTTCCCCTTTGAGCGTTCTGCCGAAAAAGCAGGACGCTTTTTGTTTGTTTTCTGTCTTGACAAGGCCGCAATGTACCGCTATGCTGAATGGGATATTTTGTTGCGCAGATTTACAAAAAAGAGGAGGATCATCCGTGGCTGCAAAGGAATCTGAAAAAATGACGATCGAACAGGTGGCCGAGGCTCTTGGCGTGTCAAAAACGACAGTTTCACGCGCTCTTTCCGGAAAAGGTCGTATCAGCGAAGAGACCCGTGCCAAAGTCTATGCGTATATGGGGCGCACCCGTCCGGAACTCACTTCTGTTCAAAGCGGCGAACGGGTGCGAACCAACAACATCGCAATGATTATTCCCAAACGTTTCATTGCGCTGGACCTTCCGTTTTTGCGCAAGTGCATGGGCGGCATCTGCACCATGGCAGACCAGCGCGGCTATGACCTGCTGCTGTGCTATTCTTCCAATACGGAATATCTCCAGCTGCAGCGACAGCTTGCCAGCCATAAAATGGACGGTGCGATCCTCACCTATGCCATGGCGGATGATCCCTGCATCGAACTTTTGCGGCAATACGAGACACCTTTTGTGCTCATCGGACGCAGCGAGGACAAGACCATCCCGCAGGTCGATAACGATCAGGTCGCCGCTGCCTGCGAAATGACCCGCATCCTGCTTCAGCTCGGCGCAAAACGTATCGCGCTTTTTGTCGGCAGCACCATCTATGCGGTCAACACCGACCGAACTCGTGGATATTTGCGTGGATTCGCCGAATATGGCATTCCGGTAGATCAACGGCTTGTGCACTCCGGCATCGAATCCGCAGGGCAGACCATTGATGCGCTGGAAGCTGCGCTGGAGCAGAAAGCGGACTGCCTGCTTTGCGGCGACGATGACATTGCGTTTGAGGTCATGCGGGAGCTGCGGGTGCGGCATATCCTCGTGCCCAACAATCTGCGGGTGGCCAGCCTGTACGACAGCTCCATGCTTGCCAGCATTACGCCTTCGGTCTCGGCGGTACAGTACGATGCAGAGCAGCTGGGCAAGACTGCCTGCCGGATGCTGCTGGATCGTCTGGCCGGAAAGGAAACGGTCATGCGGCAGCTGGAAGGCCATCAGGTCATCCTGAGGGATTCTACCAAGTGGAGGGAACGCTCCCACAGCATCAAATAACGCGCTTTTTGTGCCTGCTCCTTTCCCGGAGCGGGCATTTTTGCTTTTTGCATGACAAAGGGCATGACAAAGGTTGCGCTAAAGTTGCGCGCTTTTTGCCCATGTATCCCGATTTTACCGTCACTTTTTCCAGTTTTGACTCAACAATACCGTCAATTTCGTCCATTGACGTGAGCTGAAGAATGCAGTATTCTATTAGTGCAAGAAGAAATGCTCGAACGTGCGCAACGAAACAGCGCAACAAAAAGCATTCGATGATCTCTGATTTGGAATGAAGGAGAACTGGATCATGAAAAAGCTGATTTCTCGTCGTAACTTCCTTGCAGCCATGGGTACCGTGGCTGCTGCCGGTGTGCTGACCGCCTGCGGCGGTTCTTCCAACAGCACCGCTTCCTCTGCTGCCGCTTCCAGCACGGCTGCCTCTGCTGCGGAGAGCTGGGGCGATGTGAAGCTGACCATGTGGGGTGCAGAAGAGGATCAGACCATGCTGCGCGAGATGGCAGATGCTTTCATCGAGCAGAATGCAGACAAGGGCAACGTGACCATCGAGATCGGCGTGCAGTCCGAGTCCAGCGCAAAGGACACCGTTCTGGCTGACCCGGAGTCTGCCGCAGACGTTTTCGCCTTTGCAGACGACCAGCTGAACGAGCTGGTGAATGCCGGTGCGCTGCAGGAAGTGCTGCTGAACCCGGACGACGTGAAGAGCCGCAACCTGCCCGGCTCTGTGGGCGCTGCCACCATGAACGACAAGCTTTACGCCTACCCCATGACCGCCGACAACGGCTACTTCCTGTACTATGATGCAAGCGTGCTGAGCGCCGAGGACGTGCAGAGCATGGACACCATGCTGGAAAAGGCAGCTGCCGCCGGCAAAAAGTTTATGATGAGCGTGAACGACGCATGGTACATTTACAGCTTCTATGCAGGTGCCGGTCTGGTGGCTACGCTGGCAGATGACGGCATCAACACCGTCTGCAACTGGAACGAGGCTCCCGGCGCAGACGTCACGCAGGCCATTCTGGATATCGCCGCAAACCCCGGCTTCAAGTCCGGCGCGGATGCTGATATCGTTTCTGCCATCAAGGACGGCAGCTGCTGCGCCGCCATCTCCGGTACTTGGAACGCCAGCACCGCCGAGGATGCATGGGGCGAAGGCTACGCTGCCACGAAGCTGCCAACCTACACTCTGAACGGCGAGCAGGTTCAGATGGGTTCCTTCTCCGGCTACAAGCTGGTGGGCGTCAACCCCCACAGCGCCAACGTGGGCGTGGCTATGATGCTGGCCGACTTCATCACCAACGAGGACAACCAGATCAAGCGCTTCAACGACCGCAAGCTGGGCCCCTCCAACATCAACGCAAACGCCACCGAGGCTGTGCAGTCTGCACCCGCCATTGCCGCACTGGCCGAGCAGAGCTCTTACGCAACCCTGCAGCGGGTAGGCGCAAACTACTGGAGCTCCGCCGCAAGTCTGGGCGAGATCCTCGCCTCCGGCGATACGCAGGGCAAGACCACCCAGCAGCTGATGGATGACGCTGTGGCCGGCATCACCGCACCTGTGGCACAGTAAGTTCCGGTTTTTCCGGCGGGCACGCAGCAGAATGCGGTGTGCCCGCTTTTTATCGTAAGACAAAAAGCAGCATTCTGTTTGCCGTAAACCCGCTGCAAGAAGAAAGGAGTTGACTTCTGTGGCAGAAATGGTCCTTACACCGCCCTTGCGGGCGGATGGCCGGGAACCGAATTTTCTTCAGAAGTTCGGTCACGCATTTGTTCACGGAGATATTTTTACAAAGCTGTCCCTCTTTGTCTGGGGTCTGGGCTACATTGGCCACGGCCAGCTTATCAAGGCACTGCTGGTAACGCTGGTGCAGGGGCTGGGACTGTATTTTCTGGGCACTTCCGGCATTCCGGCGCTGAAAAAGTTCGGCACGCTGGGCACGGTGCAGATGGAGATGCAGTTCAACCCCCTTACCTTAAAGAACGAGGTCAACAACTACGACAACTCGTTTGCCATCCTGCTGCTCAGCGTGATCGCACTGGTGGTCATTGTAACGCTGATCGCTGCTGCCATGCTGGTGGTGCAGAGCAATTACGCGTTACAGGCGCAGAAGGCCGCTGGCAAAAAGCCCAACAATTTCCGGCAGGATATCACCTTGTACCTGAACGAAAAGTTCTACGTTACCCTGCTTACCCTTCCGGTGCTGGGTGTGGTGGTGTTCACCATCATCCCGCTGTTCATTTTGATCGCTGTTGCCTTTACCAACTACGATCAGCAGCACATGCCTCCCGCCGCCCTGTTCACATGGGTGGGGCTGGCGAACTTTGCTTCTCTGTTCGGCGGGCAGTCGCTGACCGTCACCTTCAGCTACGCCTTTGGCCGGGTGCTCAGCTGGACGCTGGTATGGGCGTTCTTTGCCACCTTCACCAACTTCTTCGGCGGCGTATTTCTGGCCATGCTCATCAACAACAAAAAGACAAAGTGCCAAAAGCTCTGGCGCACATTGTTCATCATCACCATTGCGGTGCCGCAGTTCGTCACCCTGCTGCTGGTGCGCAACTTCTTCTCGGACGCCGGCATCTTCAACACCATGATGTCCAATGCGGGCGTGACCGATTTTTTAAAGACCATCGGCCTGCTGGGACAGAACATGAACCACATCCCCTTCCTGACCGATCAGCACTGGGCTAAGTTCATGATCATCCTCATCAACATCTGGGTGGGCGTGCCCTACCAGATGCTCATTGCCACCGGTGTGCTGATGAATATTCCCACCGATATGCTGGAAGCCTCCACCATCGACGGCGCTTCGCCGTGGCAGAGCTTCATCCACATCAAGCTGCCCTACCTGCTCAGTGTGCAGGGGCCGGCGCTGGTAACGGATTTTGTGCGCAACGTCAACAACTTCAACGTCATCTACCTGCTCACACAGGACGTTTATATCACCAAGGATCAGGCACTTGCTTCCTCCAGTGCAAAAGAGGTGGACCTGCTGGTCACATGGCTGTTCCGTCTGACACAGGAGCAATACAACTACAAGATGGCTGCAGTCATCGGCATCATGGTATTCATTATCTGTGCAGTGTTCACGCTGGTCTGCTTCCGGTTTATCAATAAGAAGGAGGCGACGTTCTCTTGACACAGGCAACGATTTCTTCAGCTCGTTCCGCTGAAACGCAGGCGCAGCTGCGCCGTGGGCGTATCGTCCGCACAGTCCGCAGCATCCTGCGGCATTTGCTGCTGGCCCTGCTGGCAGCTATCTGGCTGGTACCCATTCTGTGGCTTCTGGTCACATCCTTCTCCACAGACCGGGGCATCAATGTGCGGCGGTTCTTCCCGGCCAGTTACACACTGCGCAACTATGTCAACATTCTGTTCCATTCCGATTCCGTGGCGCAGTTCCCGCGCTGGTTTACCAACACCCTTGTGGTGGCCTGCTTCAACTGCGTTATCTCCACCTGCTTTGTACTGATGGTGGCTTATGCCCTGAGCTGCTGCCGCTTCAAGGGGCGCAAGCTGATCCAAAATCTTTCGGTCATCGTCAACCTGTTCCCCGGTGTGCTGGCAATGATCGCCGTCTATTTCGTCCTGAAATATCTGAATCTGACCAACTCCTATGCCGGTCTTATCATGGTCTATGCCGGTTCGTCCGGTCTGGGCTACCTGATCTGCAAGGGCTTTTTCGACACCATCCCGGTCTCCCTGCGGGAAGCTGCTAAGCTGGACGGCGCATCCGATGCCCGTGTGTTCTTTCAGGTCGTCCTGCCCATGTCCAGACCGATTCTGGTCTACACCATCATCAGCTCCTTCATGGTTCCGTGGACGGACTTCGTGATGGCAAAAATGATCCTGAACTCCGGCGTCTCTGCCGACTGGACCGTGGCTATCGGTCTGTACAACATGCTGCAAAAGACGCTGATCAACAACTACTTCGCACTGTTCTGTGCAGGTGGTGTACTGGTGTCCGTTCCCATCTCCATCCTGTTTGTCATCATGCAGAAGTTCTACGTCGAGGGCATCACCTCCGGCGCGGACAAGGGTTAATTTGCTATCTTCATTTTCTCCTTTATCATAAAAGCGATCCCCACAGTCCGTTTGACTCAGTTTTTGCGGCTGTGGGGATTACTTTTTCTCAGCAGCGGCAGGAAAGCAGCCTGTTCATGGGGAACCTCATTTCTATGTAAACGGTGTCTGTTCGGATGTCCTAAACCCTGCCAAAGAACCGGTGTGTCATGTAAGATAAAATCCGAAATCATAGATTGACCGACATAAGCCACACATGATTTCAGGAGAACACGATTATGAAGTACGATGAAAGCGTTTGCAAATTCAACATGGACACCGGCTGCGTGGAGCTGCTGCTCCGGGATGGGAGAAAAATTTCCATCGACTGCACCGGGGTCGAGGATGCACTGGACGTGACCATGGCGCAGAGGTCAGAACTGGACTACCTTATTTACAACGACCCGCTGGGCTATGCCGATTTGATTCTGAACGGTGACCCGGAGGAATATTTGAAGAATGCGGCCGGGAGCCATGGGTTAGAAATCTGAATGAATGCTGGACATTACCGCTTTTTTGCGCTGGTGATGTCCGGCATTTTTTAGTGTTGCCCGATCAATTTTAATGGAATCTTTATATTTCTACAATTTTCTTTACGGCTCTTTTATTTATTCCATGCTAATCTTTATGCACACGGATAGGTAAAGGAGCTTTTATGATTCAATATCCTCGTTACAGGCGGCACCGTTTTTCTTCTTTTCAGGTCATTATTGCAGGTTTTGCGGCAGTTGATCTGGTGGGCGCATTGCTTCTGATGCTCCCGATCGCTGCACAGCAGCGGTGCGTTACACCGTTCCATGAGGCACTATTTACCTCCACTTCTGCCCTTTGCGTGACCGGCCTTGTGGTACAGGATACCGGCAGCTACTGGTCGGCTTTTGGGCAGAGCGTAATTCTTCTTCTGATCCAGATCGGAGGATTGGGCGTCATTACAGTAGGTGCTGCCTTTGCGCTGCTTTCCGGGCGAAAGATCTCCCTCAAGCAGCGCAGCACGATGCAGGAAGCTACAGCTGCCCCGCAGATGGGCGGCATCGTGCGGCTGACAGGCTTTATTCTGCGGATCACCGCCCTGTTTGAATTGGTCGGTGCTGCACTGCTGCTGCCGACATTTTGCGCCGATTATGGATTGCGCGGGATCTGGTATGCACTGTTTCATTCCATTTCGGCGTTCTGCAATGCCGGCTTTGACCTGCTGGGAACAGAAGGGGCAAAATTTGTTTCGCTGACACGGTATGCAGGTGACCCATTGCTTACCACAGTGATCGCGGCCCTGATCGTCTTTGGCGGCCTTGGCTTTCTGACATGGGAGGACATTTGTACATATCGCCTTGATTTTCACCGTTATCGGATGCAGAGCAAGGTGATCCTTGTCACAACGGCGTTTCTTCTGGTACTGCCGGCGCTGTACTTTTATTGCTTCGAGTTCACGGCAGGCTCTGCCCGGCAGCGCATTTTATTGTCGATGTTCCAATCCGTTACCCCTCGTACTGCCGGCTTTAACACCGCCGATCTTGCTGCGATGGGCAGCACTTCACAGGCATTGATGGTGGTTCTGATGCTGTTGGGCGGTTCGCCCGGCTCTACGGCAGGCGGCATGAAAACCACAACATTTGCCGTTCTGCTGGCCAATATGTGGGCGACCTTCCGCCGCAGAGAAGATGCGGAATTTTTCGGGCGGCGCATAGATGGTTCCGCGGTCAAGAATGCTGCCACGATCGCAGGGATGTATTTGACGCTGTTCTTCCTCGGTGCCTTTGTCATTGCTACGGCAGAGCAGCTGCCGATGTCGGTCTGTTTGTATGAGACTGCTTCGGCTGTGGCAACGGTAGGTCTGACATTGGGTATCACGCCGCAGTTGGGCATCCTTTCGCAGGGGGTGCTGATCGCACTGATGTTTTTGGGACGTGTTGGCGGATTGACGTTGATCTATGCGGCATTTGGCAGCAGCCCTGCCCACTCTCGTCTGCCGCAGGAGAAAATCGCAATCGGATAAAGGAGACAAGTATGAAATCGATTCTTTTGATTGGGCTTGGCCGTTTTGGCCGCCATATTGCACGGGAACTGAATGAACTGGGTCATCAGGTCATGGCGATCGACAGCAACGAAGACCGTGTGAACGCCGTGCTTTCCTATGTGACGAATGCACAGATCGGTGACAGCACCAGCGAATACTTTCTGCGCTCCCTTGGTGTTGGCAATTTTGATGTGTGCATCGTAACCATCGGCGGCAATTTTCAGAGTTCGTTAGAAACAACATCACTGCTCAAAGAATTGGGCGCAAAGCTTGTGGTCTCGCGTGCAGAGCGGGATGTACAAGCCAAGTTCCTGCTGCGCAACGGTGCGGATGAAGTGGTCTACCCGGAAAAGCAGCTGGCAAAGTGGGCAGCGATCCGATACAGCTCCGAACACATTCTGGATTATATCGAGCTGCAGGACGACCACGCCATCATGGAAGTGACCATTCCGCCGGAATGGATGGATCGTACGATCGGCGAGATCAATATCCGAAAAAAGTATAACATCAATATTCTTGCGCTGAAAAAAGACGGAAAGCTCGATATGAACATCACGCCGGATACGCAGCTGTGCCGGGATGAAAGTATGCTGGTTTTGGGAAAATACGCATCGATCCAGAAGTGTTTCCGGCTCTGAAAAGATAGGACGGATCGTATGGATGTCGCTTTGTTATTGATGGTTCTTGGAGTCATGTTGAGTGGTTTCCGGGCAGCAGATGCGCTGGATCACATGCGGAAGGAGATCCTTCGACAGGAAGGAAAAAGACGTGGCTGGTGGTCGTGACCATCAAATTGTGCTATACTGTGGGCAAGGCAGGTGATCTTTATGAATCAGAACGACCCACCCACTGAACATATTCTGGCGTGTCTGTCGTCCTCTCCCTCCAATGCAAAGATCGTGCGGACGGCAGCAACGATGGCAAAGGCGTTTGGAGGGACCTTTACAGCTCTGTATGTCCGGACGCCTGACTCGGATCAGATGGGAAAAGAAGACTGTCTGCGCTTGCAGCAGCACATTCGTATGGCAGAGCAGGCAGGTGCCGACATTTCTACGATCTACGGGGATGACATTCCGCAGCAGATCGCAGAGTTTGCCCGCATCTCCGGCATTACAAAAATCGTGCTGGGGCGCTCCAGCGTACATCGCCGCCATTTCTGGAGTGGACCGTCACTGACTGAAAAATTGACGATGACTGCGCCTAATCTGGATATTTACATCATCCCGGATGCTTCTGCAGAGAACGGCTACGGTTCAGGACGGAAGCTGTTCATCCGTCCGTTTCTGCCTTCTGTCCGCGATTTACTGATCACCGCAGGCATTTTGAGCTGCATCACGCTCATCGGCTTTCTTTTTTTACAATTGGACTTTGCGCGCGATAACATTATTACGTTCTATATGCTGGGGGTGCTGTTCACCGCATTGTGTACCAGCGGTTACACCTGCGGTGTGCTGGGCTCCATTGCCAGTGTTGCGCTATACAATTTTTTCTTGACGGAACCGCGCCTGACATTCCATGCGTATGCTCCCGGTTATCCGGTCACATTTGCCCTGATGCTGACCTCTGCGATCATTACCTGCACCCTGACAACACGGTTGAAAGACCATGCAAAAATGTCTGCGCAGGCGGCATTCCGTACAAAAATACTCTTTGACACAAACCAGCTTTTGCAGAAAGCCAAAAGTGAAGAAGAGATCTTTTCGCTGACAGCTTCCCAGCTGATAAAACTGCTGAACCGGAGTCTGATCGTTTACCCGGAACAAAACGGAGATCTTGGTTCAGAACAGGTTTTTGGGGTTGACGGAAAAACGGCGCAAAACATCTTTTCTGCACCGGAAGAACGGGATGCAGCAAACTGGACGTTTGCCAACAAAAAGCGTTCCGGCGCAGGCACGGATAGCTACCCGGATGCAAAGGGGCTTTATCTTGCACTTCGGACCGGAGGCGGCGTGTTTGGAGTGATCGGGATCGATCTGTCCGAAAAACCGCTGGATGCCTTTGAAAACAGTGTGCTGCTTTCCATTCTGGGCGAAGGTGCGCTGGCCATCGAAAACCGCAGAAACGCGCTGGAAAAAGAGCAAGCTGCATTGCAGGCAAGGAATGAAGAGCTGCGGGCAAACCTGCTGCGCACGATCTCCCATGACCTGCGCACCCCGCTGACCTCCATTTCCGGCAATGCCAGCAATCTGCTTTCCAACGGAGAAACGCTGGATACAGAGACCCGGAACAAGATCTGCACCGATATTTTTGACGATGCACAATGGCTGATCGGTCTGGTGGAAAATCTGCTTTCCATCACCCGCATTGAAGATGGGCGGATGAATCTGCAGATCTCACCGCAGCTGATGGACGAAATGATCGAAGAAGCACTGCATCATGTCAACCGGAAAAGCTGCGAACACACCATCACAACACAGTATGGGGACGAGATCCTCCTGGTCAATGTGGATGCACGGCTGATCATGCAGGTCGTTGTCAATCTGGTGGATAACGCCATCAAATACACCCCCGTGGGCTCGGTCATTCAGATTTCGGCTTACCGGAAAGACCATCAGGTCGTAGTGGAAGTTGCAGATAACGGTCCCGGCATTCCGGATCGCGCAAAAGCACAGGTGTTCGAGATGTTTTATACCGGGCAGAGCCGTATCGCAGACAGCCACCGCAGCCTTGGACTGGGCTTGCCCCTCTGCCGTGCGATCCTGACGGCGCACGGCGGAACATTGACCCTGCGTGACAACATTCCCAATGGCAGTGTCTTTTCCTTTGCATTGCCGCAAAGCGAGGTGAACATTCATGAATAAGCCGTCCATTCTGGTCGTAGAGGATGATGTTCCTGTACGGTGTCTGATCACAACGACCCTGAAAACCCACGGCTATAAATATCTGACTGCTTCCAATGGGGAAACGGCGATCATGATGACTACCAGTCACAACCCGGACATCATGCTGCTGGATCTTGGGCTGCCCGATATAGACGGCATCGAGGTCATCCGCAGCGTCCGCACATGGTCGAACCTGCCCATCATCGTCCTGAGTGCCCGGAGCGAGGATTCTGATAAGATCGAAGCACTGGACAATGGCGCAGACGATTATCTGACAAAGCCGTTTTCTGTGGACGAGCTGCTGGCAAGACTGCGTGTAACGCAGCGCCGCTTGAATATGCTGGCTTCTGACGGGATAAACAGCTCGGTTTTTGTCAACGGTCCTTTGAAGATCGACTTCTCGGCAGGCTGCGTCTGGTTGAGCGAGAATGAATTGCATTTGACCCCCATCGAGTACAAACTGCTGTGTGTGCTGGCGCATAATGTGGGCAAAGTGCTGACGCATACCTCCCTCACGCAGAAAGTATGGGGCAGTACGCAGGAAAATGACATTGCTTCCTTGCGAGTTTACATGGCATCCCTGCGCAAAAAATTGGAACGATACCCGGATGCGCCGCATCTGATCCAGACCCATGTTGGTGTCGGATATCGGATGCTGCGCATGGAAAATGATGAAGCATAGTAAAAAACAGGGTGCGCCCCTGAATAGGATGCACCCTGCAAAAAGCCACAGACGATAGCGATATGCACAACAGGGCGTTCCCCGGCGGGAACGCTCTGTTTTTTGTTTTTTGGGAAAGGGCTGCACATGTTACAAAAAGCTGTATTATCTTTGCACTGCCTGCACAACGTGTATTTCGCTGCTGAGATGCGTCAAGTTTGAAAACCGTCAAACTGCCCAAAATACGCCCTTAAAAGTTTACTTGACGCAATTTTCAAATCAATATATAATTGGGTCAGAAACCAATTATAGAAAAGGATGATTTCCAATGGCGCGCAGATACGACAGCAAAGAAGCAAAACGGCGGATCCTGACCGCCTGTGTCCGGCTTTTTCTGGAAAAAGGCTACACGAACACCAAGGTGGCAGAAATTTTAAAGGAAGCAGATGTTTCCGCCGGGTCGTTCCAGAATATTTTCCGCACCAAGGACGGTGTGCTGACCGAGCTGATCGGCATGATGTTCAGCAGGCAGTTCGGCGCGGTAAGGCCGCTGGCGGCAAACGCCCCCTCGCCGGTGTACCTCTACGCGGTGGAGACGGCTTTGCAGCTGGCGATGACCGAGCTGAGCGAGAATCTGCGGGATATCTATGTGGAAGCGTACACCTTCCCCGCCACGGCGGAGATCATCCACCGCAGCACCACGGCGGAGCTGCAGGCGGCGTTCAGCGCGTATCTGCCCGGGTGCGCCGAGTGCGATTTCTATGAGATGGAGCTGGGCACGGCTGGCATGATGCGCGGCTACATGGCACGGCGGTGCGACCCCTACTTTACGCTGGAGCGCAAAATACGGCGGTTCCTGAGCATGAGCCTGAGTGCGCTGCAGGTCCCCGCACAGGAGCGCGAGCAGGTCATCGCTTTTGTGGCGGAGATCGATATGCTTGCCCAGGCGCGGAAGGTGGTAGATGCCGTGCTTGCATCGCTGTCCGTGCAGTTTGATCTGAAAGGATAACAAGGTTTGATGACAAGGAGGGAGCAACATGAAAAAATGGCTGATCCGGTGTTTGACGGTGCTGGCAATGGTGTGCCTGATACCGGGGATCGTGTTAAACGCTAAAGCAGTAGCTAATGCCTTCACGTACTGCATCCAATGTAAGGCTGATAAAACCTGTGATATCCTCGGATACGTATGGCAATCAAATGCTGATCCAATCTATCATAAGATCCGTATAAAATGCAGGACCTGCCGCACGGAGAACGAGATCATTTATAAACCGTTTTCGTATCATACCGGCGGCACCGAAACCCCCACCTGCACCACAGGCAAAATCTGTCGCTTATGCTGGTCGGAATATGGCATTCTCGGTCACGCATGGGGCGAGTGGTCATCCGCCGGCAACGGCACACACATCCGCAGCTGCACGCGCAGCAACTGCGACGCAGTTGAGAATGAAAGCTGCAGCGGCGGCACCGGAACGTTCACCTGCACCACAGGCAAAACCTGTGAAAAATGCGGCGCGGAATATGGCATTCTTGGTCACGACTGGGGCGCGTGGACGTCTGACGGCGACGGCACGCACGGCACGCACACCCGCAGATGCACGCGCTGCGACAAAGAGGAGACCGAAAGCTGCAGCGGCGGCGCGACCTGCACCAGTCCGGGAGTGTGCGCCACTTGCGGAGGGAGTTACTACGGCGGTCACGACTGGGGCGAGTGGTCATCCGCCGGCAACGGCACGCACATCCGCAGCTGCAAGAACTGCTACAAAGTTGATACTGCAAGCTGTACCGGTGGCACAGCGACCTGCACCGCCAAAGCGGTCTGTGAGGCGTGTGGTGGGGAATACGGCGAAAAAGACCCAAATAACCATGCTCTGGTGCATCCCTCTGCAAAAGCCCCCACCTGTACGGAAATCGGCTGGGACGCTTACGACCTCTGCGTCCGCTGCGGCTATACCACCCGCAAAGAGCTGCCCGCACTGAACCATGATTTGGTGCGTCACGTAGCGCAAGCCCCCACCTGCACAGAAAAGGGCTGGGCTGACGATACCTGCTCCCGCTGCGACTATACCACCTATGCGGAGCTGCCCGCACTGAACCATGATTATCAGGCTGTTACCGTAGAGCCTACCTGTGAAACAGACGGCTATACCATCTTTACTTGCTCCCGCTGCAAAGACAGCTACACCGCAGACCCGACCGATCAGCTGGGACACCAGTTCGGTGCATGGTCCCCGAACGGAACCGGCTCTCAGAGCGCCGATTGTCTGCGGCAGGGCTGTGCGCACACTGGCAGCACGGATTGCCGGAAGTTTACTTTCCGCACTGCGGAAGGCAAAACGCTGACCTTCTGCCCCGTGTGCGGGCAGGCAGAAAACGCCGCGCAGCTGGAAAAGATCGAAGCCGCAACGGCGTGGGCTGCCAGCGGCAGCCTTTCTGCGGAGGATGTGACCGCACGGACGAACGGGGAATACCTGAGTGTGGCCTTTGAAACCGCAGGCAGCCTGACGCAGCCCACCGGCCGGGTAAGGCTTGCGCTGCCCGCCGGATTGCTGGAAGGCAAAAAGCTTGTGCGCATTGCCCCGGACGGCACACAGACGGAGATGCCTTTTGAGACAGAGCGCGGAAAGATCATCTTTACGCTGGATTTTGCAAACAGCGCGCTGCCTGTAATGCTCTTCCGGCTGGTACCCCAGACCGCCGCCCTCTGAACGCTTTTACAGCGGCACGAACAATAAAACGCAAAATGCCCGCCCACCGTGGTTTTCCACAGGTGGGCGGGCATTCTTTTGTGCCTTTTGGGGCATAAAAATACCCCCGGAGGATGCAGCGTTTTTACGCTGTCTACTCTGGGGGCAGTATAGCAAGCGCTGCGCGGCAGCTCCCGGAAGCGGACACTGTATTGCTGAAAAAGCACTTCCTAGCGCTGCTCCTCCGGCGGGCAGCAGCTCTCCCGGGGGATGAGCTTATGCGGTACGATGATCTTTGTGGCCAGAAGGTTCGGGTTCTCGATGTGGTTGATGGTCTGGCTGGCGGCTTCCATGCCCAGCTGGTAGGGGTTGACGTCCACGGTGGTCAGCTGGGGGCTGGTGATGCGGGAGAACAAGGAGTTATTGAAGGACACGATGGACAGGTCTTTCGGGACGCGCAGTCCCAGCTTGCCGCAGAACTGCTCCAGCACCACGGCAAGGATGTCGTCACTGACCAGCATGGCGGTGGGGTGGTCCGGCGCGGTGAGCAGAGCTTTCAGCGCCCCCTCGTAGGCATCGTTCAGGGTGTTGACCTCCACGCAGTCCTCTTCCCGGGGGGTGATGCCGTGCTTGAGCAGGGACATCTGGTAGCCCCGCTTGCGTTCGGCGGAAAACAGCATGGCATTGCTGACCCCGAAATACGCAATGCGGCGGTGTCCCATCTCGTAAAGGTAATCGGCGGCTTCCTCCCCGGCAAGGGCGTTGTCATTGTCAATATAGATAGTCTGGTTGGCGGACTGCGCCGCCTTGCCCACAATGACATGGAGCAGCCCTTCATTGCGCAGATACGCCGCCACCGGACAGTCCTTTTTGGAGTAGAGCAGGATAAAGCCATCTGCCTGTGCGTTGGCCACCATGCTCTGGATGGCGTCCAGCACCTCGGCATCGTCCTGCCCGGTGATGACCGTGTTCACATACCGCCGCTGCGCCGCTGCTGGCAGAGGCTCTGGCGGGGTACTACCCCTGCCCCGGCAATATGGTGCTGCTGAAAGCGGACAACCACGCCGCAGCCGTGGCAAAAATGCTGGAAGCGCGGGGTGTGCACTACTATTGGAGCTGGCTCCCGGCAAAGATCGGCTACGACAAGTACGATGAGGGCGCGGCGGTGTTCAGCCGTGCACCCATCACCGACGCCGAAAACCTGCTGCTGAGCCAGATCAATGATTACAACAACTGGAAGACCCGCCGCACGCTGGGCGTCTGTGCAGGAGACGTCTGGTATTATACGGTGCATCTGGGCTGGTGGAAGGACGAAGCAGAACCTTTCGCTCCCCAGTGGGAAAAGCTTTCAAAGGCGGCGGGCGCAAAAAAGACCGCTTTGAGGGCAAGCCGTGGATCGAGTGGGCAGAGGATATCCGTCTGCGCTGGCAGCCCGCCATGGACTACTACCGCCGGGAGCTGTACTTTGAGGTGGAGTACCACAAGTATCTTCAGTTCAAGTTCGACGAGCAGTGGCGCAAGCTGAAAGCCTACGCCAACAGCAAGGGCATCCAGATCATCGGAGATATCCCCATCTATGTGGCGCTGGATTCGGCAGACGCTTGGGCAAACCCGGGCCTGTTCCAGCTGGACAAGGACAACATCCCCACGGCAGTGGCGGGCGTTCCCCCGGATGGCTTTTCCCCCACCGGTCAGCTGTGGGGCAACCCGCTCTACCGCTGGGAGGCACACCGTGCGACCGGCTATCAGTGGTGGATCACCCGGCTGTGGTACTGCTTCGAGCTGTACGATGTGGTGCGCATCGACCACTTCCGCGGCTTCGATGAGTATTTCTCCATCCCCTACGGCAGCGAGACCGCCGTGGACGGCCACTGGGAAAAAGGCCCCGGCATTGAGCTGTTCCGCGCCGTGGAGCAGGCGCTGGGCAAGCGGGAGATCATTGCCGAGGATCTCGGCTACATGAGCGACACCGTGCGGCAGCTGGTGCGGGACAGCGGCTTTCCCGGTATGAAGGTGCTGGAATTTGCCTTTGACTCCCGCGATACCGGCAGCGCCAGCGACTACCTGCCCCACAACTACCCGGTGAACAGCGTGGCGTACACCGGCACCCACGACAACGAGACGCTGGTCTCCTGGTACCAGACCATCTCGGACGCCGAGCGCGCCATGGTGCGGGATTACCTGTATGACTACGCCACCCCGGACGAACAGCTTTATAAAAGCATGATCGCACTGATCTTGCGCAGCGCAGCGGCAAGGTGCATCATTCCCATGCAGGACTGGCTGGGGCTGGATAACGCCGCCCGCATCAATAAACCCTCCACCGTAGGCCAAAACTGGCGCTGGCGGCTGAAAAAGACCCAGCTGACCAAGAAGCTCCAAAAAGAGATCTGCCAGCTGACCACCCGCTACGGCCGGAAAAACTGGGCATAAGCGTAAGAGAACTCTTTAAAGAATAGCAGCAGCACCCCGCACGCCTTTCCCGGCGGCGGGGTGCTGCTTTTTGCGCTGCGCCGCTTGTGCATCTTGCTAAAGAAAAGCCACAGTATTTGGTAAAACCGGCAAAAAAAGGGGTTGACACACCCATTTGCGTATGGTATACTGCGGCCATTGAATCTATAACCAATCTTCCTTGTTGGTTTATTCTGAAAAAGAAAGGGGCGTTCTGCCATGCATAAGTATTTTGGTGCTCTGCTGCGGCAGAATTTTCGATGTGGACGAATGTCCTGCTCCCGGGCGTATTGCACTGACCGGGCACAGGGCTTTGCCGCTGTGCCCGCAGAAAAGCTGCACAAGGGGTAAAGCCATCCCTTTTCAGCAAAAAGGTCAGTTTGTTTTCGCCCGGGAGCTTTGCAAAAAGCCCCCGGTTTTTTGTTGCCTGCAATGCGGCAGGCACACCGGAAAAGAGAAGGATCCAAGAGAGGGAAAGTAATTATGAGTGAAGAGATCAAGACCTGCGGTTTCAGCTGTGCAAACTGCGCGGTGGGCATCTGCGCACACTTTGTCCCCAAACGCGCATCATCTGGTGCAGCGACCTGAATTTTTCGCTCCACGCCTTCCGGCTGCGCGCAGACTACTTTGCTGTTCTCTCCGTCGCCCTCGCTTCTCTAATTCCAGCATTTGAATGCTGTTTGTCAGGGGCAGCGGTCAGCAGACAGACTTTTCCATTTTGGGTCTTGACTTTTAATAGTTAGTCTCCATTCCGATGCTTCTATTTTACACATCTCCGGAGGTTTACACAATTATTGGGATGGTCTCTATCTGGAGTATCTTCTGGATACGATGTACCGGACACCCAAGAATCTGTTGGACTTGAATAAGCTCCTGCCTTGGAGTCAAGAGATGCAGGCGGCATTCCGTATGGAGTGACCGCCAGTCTTCTGACCTGCCACGGTTTTATTGAGCGCTTACGCTTTTTTGTTATCTCAAATTGTCGGATTATACTTGACAGTGATGGGGCATGGGAGTATTATAAAATCATAAATTTTAAAATTATGGAGGTGAATACCATGCAGAAAAAAGCTTACATAAAGCCTCAGGTAAGCAAAAAGGGTGCGACAGTAGTAATTAACTCAATGGCCTGTAGCTCCGGTGGGTCAGGCCGTTCACATTGCTTAAGAGCATAAAATATGTCGAAAAGGCATCTGTTTCCAGAAACAGATGCCTTTTTTATAACGGAGGTTAATTATGCAAGTATCCTATGTAAAAGATGATATTGCCTTTCGTGATTATGATGATATTGTGGTGGTTTACAACTTAAAGAACGGGGCAATTATTACGCTGGAAAATGTTGCAGCAGATATTTGGCGTTATTTATCTTCTGGCGTGCATGCAACAGTCAATTCAATAGCCGAGAACATAGCTGAAATATATGATTGTAGATTTGAAGATGTTGTAGATGATATAGCTCAGTTTGTTGATGAATTATATAGCTCTGGCATTGTTCAAATCAACGGAAATTATTACATAACGGAAGGTGCAAATCCTTCTACTGAAGATAGTTCTGATCTTGAGGGTGAAATCATTCAACTTATGGGGAAACGGGGACAACTGTTTTCTGCTACACTCGAATTAACATATGCTTGTAATGAAAAATGTATTCATTGCTATGCAAATTACCCGGAAAATGACAGCGTTCATTTGACAGTAACAAAAGCTGAATATTTAAGAGTAATCGACGAATTATATGAGCTGGGGTGTTTGCATCTTTCATTTACTGGCGGTGATCCGTTTATGTATTCAGATTTTCTTGATGTATATAACTACGCCAGAGATAAGGGCTTTGTATGTGATATATACACAAATGGTCTCTATATTGCTGACCATCCAAGTGTATTAGATGATATGACAAAGCGAAATCCACGGGTCTTTTATATCAGTTTATATGGCGCCACGGCGTTTACCCATGACCGGGTTACAACGATAGAAGGATCTTTTGAAAAAACGATAGCGGCCATTAAAAGTTTAACTGAGAGAAAAATTCCGGTTGTATTAAATGTTATGCTTCTCAATACAAATTACACAGAGGCACAAGACATTATTGAGCTGGCAAATACCTTAGGGGTGCAATATAGAGTAGGCATGAGTTTGATTTATAAAAATGATGGCAGTAATCAGCCAATGAACTATTTCATTAATGATAAGGAAAAAATCAAATCCGTGCTTAAGCTTATAAACAAAAACCTGTATACCTTTGATCAAGACGTATTGAATATTCAAAAAGGTGAATTGATCTGTGGAGCAGGTAGTAGTTCAGTGTCAGTTTCTCCTGAAGGAAAAGTATATCCTTGCATTTCCCTTAAAGTCCTTTTGGGAGATATTCATACAGAAACAATGGATGATATCTGGAATAGCGATAAACGCAAACAATTAGTTGATTCACTTAGATGGGAAAACACAACAAATTGTAATCAATGTGATTTCTATCAATATTGTCCACATTGTATAGGTATTTCTGAAGGGGAAACTGGTGATTTGTTCTCCTGCAACACATGTGATAGAATGTTGGCAGAGTGTATATGTGAAATGAAGGGAGCGGATGAAAAAGAATGAGATTAAGGTGAAATCTTCAGGGAAAGTAAAACCCAAAAAGGTATCAATCTCAGAGTACCATATGAACATCAAAAGTCTGCTTTTGAATGTCTTGATATAATCAATCAGCAAGAGTCATTTAGTATATTACTTGGTAAGCGCTTAATAAAATCGAGACCATCCCAATAATTGTGTAAACCTCCGGAGAGGTGTAAAATAGAGCATCAGGCCGAACTGGATGAGGATCTTGGATACAGCAAATACGACTATAAGAACAAAGCTACGGACAACAGCCGGAACGGCCACAGCAGCAAAAATCTGCGGACCAGTTTCGGAGATGTCGAGGTTTCTGTACCCCCGTGACCGGAAAGGTGAATTTGAACCGCAGCTTCTGAAAAAGAACCAGACCAGCATCAGTCAGGATATTTATGGGCTGGCTGTGTCTGACACTACGGTAAGCAGGATCACGGATAAGATCCTGCCTGTGGCGAAAGAATGGCAGCAGCGGCATCGGGATCGGTGGGCAGGGTCAGGCCGAAGCAGCGCTTCACGTCCTGCATGGCGGTCTCGAAGGCCAGCTTGTGCTCACGGTAGCCAGCAACACAGTCGGTGTCGAAGCGGAGTCGGGGCAGAACGAGCTGCTGACACTGATGATGGAGAATATGAACCAGTTCCCGATCACCGGGACCAACCCCTTCAACATCATCGAGCCGTAACGGCTTCGCGTGGCGGTCCGTGGGAAGACCGTCCCGCTCGAGAGAAAACAGCAAGATGCTTTCAACGTAAATCAACAGGGGCTGTTGCACTGGCTTCTATCCTTGTGCAACAGCCCCTGTTTTGCGTTGCTGGGGGGATCTGATCATGAGCAGCCGCTTTTCCCAAACAGGTTTTGTGACAGGAAGCAGCCCGGGAGCCTTTCCCCACCTCACCCTTGGCAAACCTGCCATGGTTCGCTATAATAAGAGAAGAACAGTTCCACAAAGGTGTGGTAAGGGAGGTGCGGTCATGATCCGGGTGGCGATC